>Ga0209577_10000001_pt1 | contig 250046 bp, 225 predicted proteins | sample GraSoiAngelo_109_FD_185874 | JGI IMG/M metagenome (GOLD analysis project Ga0209577, IMG submission 185874) | Grasslands soil microbial communities from the Angelo Coastal Reserve, California, USA - 14_0903_12_20cm (SPAdes) (version 2) | ecosystem: Environmental > Terrestrial > Soil >... | reverse complement strand
GCCGACCGAGTCGAGAATCGCAACCTCGCCCTCGAGAATGGCGATGAACGGATAACTCCGATCGCCGACGTCGTACAGCACGTCACCGACATTCGCCGCGCGCTCCTCGCCGAGCCCGGCGAGCGTGTCCAGCTGAGATGCGGACAGGGTCGGGCTCGGCGGCGGCGCGATCGAATTGGCGGTGCCGGTCACACAAGCGATGTTATCCGCGGCTGATCTGGACGCTGACACGCCGTCGGATCTCTCATGCGCGGCAAGCGTGCCTCTGCGGACGATCGCATTCGTCCCCGACCCGCCGGACGGCTCGCGACTGCTTGGGCGACGAAGCGCTCGCCCGCGTCGGGCCGGGTCGGCGCCGCGGCGGACGCTCTGGCGAGATGTAGGCGCTGGCCGTCGCAGAGCAGGCTCGCCCAAACCGTGTCCCCAACGGCGCAAAAGTGACCCCATCTGAGGTGGTCTGAGTGCACCGGATCGCCCGTAAAATCGGGGAAAAGCCCTACAAATCGGCACCTACGGGAACCGAAGGTCGGGAGTTCGAATCTCTCCGGGCGCGTGAGAGGACCTGCGGTAAGGGAAGCCGGGATAGTGTGACGGTGCACGCGCCGGCTCGGGCGGCAAGGTCGTCGGCCTGCACATCTAGGTGAGCAAAGAGCAGGCGTGCGAGGACGCTCGGGTCGTTGAGTAGCCGCTTCGCTGCCGGCTCGGAGGCGGTGGGAGCGTGCGCCGTTCGCGTTTCGGTACGGGCGGGGTCGGCCGCTTTGGCCGCGGATTGACGAATCCAACGCAGCGGAACGCTCTCGCCATCCATGGCACCGAGCCCGACCGGGGATGCGCCAGCGCCGCGAGCCGGGCCGTGAGCCCGGGTGGGGGCAGTCGTTTAGCCGTTCGACGACCTCCGGCGAGGTGGACCATCGTTCTATTGCGCCCTACCTAGATTTGGGGGAAGGTGCGCTGTTCGGTCCCCACTATTGGGGAGGGGCCGGTGCGATTTCGGCGCATGAGGCGCCGGGGGACGGATCCGCGTCACGTTTTGGAGCGCTTGCGCATTCTTGTCACCTAAGGGCAGAATTCAAGGGGGTTGGGGACCTGGCCCGGTCGTCGTGCGCGTCACGCCTGTCGTGCGCCCACGACTGCCAACGGCTGGCGGCCAGCTTGCGCTGGCCGCCGCCTCAGCGGCACACGGTGTGCCGCTGATCGAGACGCCGGGTGACCGCCCGCAAACATCCAAGGAGGGAATACTCACTGTGATACGTCCAATCTCACGCCTGGCCGCTGGCGCCGCGGTGTCGGTGGCCATGCTTGTGGGTGTGCCGGGCACCGCGCTGGCCGGCGGACCGTCGATGACCATGCAGGTCCAGAGCCAGGCCCAGCTGCTTCCCGACGGGTCGGCCGTGCTGACGGTCGACTACTCGTGTATGCCCGACGTCGCCGGGCCTGGCGGGGTCATCATCGGGGAGCTGGAACAGACGGGAGCGGTAGGCGGCTCCTTTTCCGGGGCTATCTGCGATGACCAGAAGCACCAGGTGACGCTCGATCAGGCGCCGGGGCCCTTTACACGCGGCCCGGCCGCGGCGTTTGTCTCTGTGCAGAACTCCAACGGCGAAGCAACCGCGCAGACCGAGGTCCTAGTCCAGTAGGAATCTGGCCGGGAACCCCGAGCTGCACCGGGGTTCGGGTGCTCGGTAGATGAGGTTGCGCAAAGGCGGCCCCCGTCAGGCTAGACGGGGGCCGCCTCCTCGTGGAGGCAGATTCAGGCGCCCGACCCGGTGGCGCTCAACTCCGGGGCCGGTCGCGCAGGAACTGATCGCCGACGGCGATCGCGTCCTCGATCGGTCTCCGGTAGTCGGGCCCGCTCAGGGTGCTCCGTTCCAGCCGCGCGAGTAGCACGGCAGGCCGTTGCACACGTCGTTGACGACCCCATTGGGCTGGGCGAAGTCCGACTTCTGCTGGCGGGCGGCGACGGTGTTGCGGGGCTCCTCGTGGGGGTCGTTGCCGCCCCATTGCGAGGGATCGACGCCCGCGGGACAGCCCGCGATCGGCGGTGTGTTGGGAAACGGGGGCGGCCCGTTGCCGGCGCTGCAACCGTTGCGGATCGGCCCGCTGTCCCACACCACGATCGCCGAGCCCGGCCAGGGGTAGGAGGGGATCGCCGGGATGGCCCCGAAGAATGTGGACCCGCCCACCCCCAGCGGATCGCGGAAGGTGTCGATGGCGGGCGTGTGCAGGTCGGCGCCGATCGTGCGCGCCTCCACGGCGGCCGCCCAGTCGCTCACCTGGTGATCGCCGAAGGCGACGTGCATGAGCACAGTGTGCGCCGGCGTGTCGGGGAGCGGGTTGGTGGTCATGTGCTCGGCGTAGCCGTCGGCCTCGCCTCGATCCCAGAGCATCTGCAGCAGCCCGAACAGGACCTGGCGGTCGGCCTCGGTGGGATAGGCGTGGTAGATCAGCCACGCGTAGGAGGGAATGCCGGTGTTGGTCGGGGGACCCTCATCGGGGCTGCCCCGGCCAAAGTCGGTGGAGCGCTGTAGCAGGGTCGAGTAGTTCATGCCCGGCACCCCGAGCGTCGCCCGGTCGCCGTCCACCATCAAGGCCGCGGCCGCCCCGCCCAGGATGCCCCCCTGACTGTTGCCGTCGTAGTACAGGCGGCTGGTATCGATGACCGGCTGGCCGTTCCACTGGAAGGCCGGGTCCGAGGCGAAGCCCTGGGGGTGCACCATCAGTCGCCCTAGGTAGAGCTCGGCGAGCAGGCCCTCCTGCAGGCGATCGATCATCGTGTTGAAGCGAGACAGGTCGGCGATCACCGTGGCGACGTTGGGAATGTCGCAGTCGGGGGTCTCGGGCAGAAGGCCCTTCTGGGCCTCGGCGAGGAGCTGAGTGGGGTCAGGGGCGGGGGGGTCCGCGGCGCAGGCCATCCCGATCTCCTCGGTGGCGCAGAAGACGAAGTCGTGCTCGTTGGCCATCGCCTTGAGCTGACCCTGATTGACCTCGCCCCGGCTCCCGAACAGGCCGTGTCCGTACAGCGACGGACGCGCCGGCGCCTGGGTCGCCGCCCAGGGGATGTTGCAGGTGAACTTCCCTTCGTAGGTGTTGCCCGGCAGCTGCCCGGGCAGCTGTGACCCGGGTGGGTAGTAGAAGCCGCCGCCCGGCTGACACCCGGGGGTGAGCAGGTAGCAGGGCACGTAGAAGCGGCCCTGGACCTGGCGGGCGAGCGGGCCGCTGCCCGGGGCGTAGTTCTGCACGCTGGTGACCACGAATCGCGGTGGGCGTGATTCGGTCGGGACCCGCATGGTGGCGAGTTGATCTGGACGCTCGCCGAGCTGGCCGAAGGCGTCGCTGCGGATTTGGAGCATGCGCTGGGAGAGCGACTGCTCGCTGGCGACGGTGAAGTCCCAGGCCAGGTAGAGACTCGAGCGGTCGATCCCGACCTGGGCCAGGGTCCTGAAGATCGACTCCATGTGCGCCGCCCGGCCCGACGTTCCGCCCTCATAGGGGGCCGCGCCTTTGCCCTTGGAGGGGCGGTCGCGATAGGAGGCAAACGCCGCGGGCGCCGGGATCGAGCTGCCGTTGGAGTCCTTTAGGTCGCGCAGGGCGACGATGTAGCGGTGGCCCTCGGCCAGGTTGGCCGCCGGCCGGATGATCAGGTTGCGGACCGAGTCGCTGGAGGCGTTGCTGTCGAGCTCGGTCCAGATCAGCTGGCGCTGGAGCGTGTCCGCGTCGAGCACCACGATCGGGGCGTTGGCGTCATAGCTCGCCTGGAGATTGCTGATCGGCACCCCGCCGGTGTTGTTGAGTGCCCGCGGGTTGTCGAGCCCCGGGATGTGGAGGGTGATCAGCGAGCCGGGGGAGAAGCCGTCGTTTCGGTTCCACTCGGTGGGGTCGATCGGCTTGCCGGCGGCGTTGTGGGGCATGGCCAGCAGGTCGAAGTCGACCCGCCGCCCGGTGTCGGTCTGGCGGTCGCGGACGGTGAAGAAGTCGTTGGGAAACGGCTGCAGGCAGACCGACGGATCGAAGTCGTCGCACCGGGGTGGTATCTGCGCCGAAGCGGGTGACGCCAGCGCGAGCAGCGCGAAGGACGCGAGCGCCGCCAGCGCTCCCGAGAGCGCAATTCGAGGCCGGACGCGCGTCACCCGAGCTCGCCCTCCTCGACGGCGGCGCGGATCGCCGCCGCTGCTTCGGGGGCGCTCGACCACAGCGGCTCGCGGGGGCTGGGAAAGCCCGTGAGCTCGAGCACCCGGCGGGTCGGCGATCCGTCGGGGCTGACCACCGAAAGCCGCTGGCGTCGCCGGTGGACGCGGTTGCGCAGGCGATACAGGAGCTGCACGGTGGAGCTGTCGATGTAGCGGGCCTGGGAGAGGTCAAGCAGGACGCCGAGCATGTGGTTGGGGATCTTGAGCACCGCGCGCTCGAGGTCCTCCAGGTTGGAGAGGTCTATCTCGCCGGCCACCTTGACCGTGCGCACGCCGTCTTTGTCGCTGACGCGTATCCGGGCCAGCGGAAGCGCCGAGCGCCCGTTGTCGGCGGCCGTCATCGGGACCCGCCGCCGCCGACCGGGCCGCGGGAGAGCCGGCGAAAGATCCGTACCGTCGTCCCTCCCTTGCCGCGGTCGACCTCGAGCCGGTCGTTTAGCTGCTCGATCAGCTTCAGACCCCGGCCCCGCGTGCGTCCCCGCGGCGCGCGCCAGGCGCCGTGGTCGCGCACGGTCACCAGGACGCCGTCCTCGTGCCTGCGGGCTTCGATCTCCACCTCGTTCTCCTCGGGTCCGTAGGCGTGCTCGACCGCGTTGGCCGTTGCCTCGCTGACCGCGAGGGCGAGCGCGTAGACGTCGTCGCCGCTGGCCCCGATCCCCTCCAGGTACCGGCCCAGGGCGTGACGGGCTGTCGGTACGGCGCTGGGCTCGGCGGGCAACACCAACGCCAGCGGCTGGTCGGTGCGGGGCACGGACCGCACCGCGAGCAGCGCGACGTCGTCGTGGCAGGCCTCGTCGTCGTGGATCGTCTCGAGGACGTGGGCAGCCAGGCGCTCCAGCTCCGCGGGTGCCGCGAGTACCGCCCGGCGCAAGCGCTCGAGGCCTATGTCGATCGTCTGGCCGCGGCGCTCCACGAGCCCATCGGTGAAGAACAGCACGGTGGCGCCGGGATCCAGCCGACACTCGGACTCGGGGTAGCGCTGGCGGTCTTGAACGCCGAGCGGCGGGTTCCGGGGGGGATCGAGATAGCGAGCCTCGCCCGGCTCGGCCATCACCAGCGGGGGCGGATGACCGGCGCTGGTCACGCGGGCGCTGCCGGTCTCGGGGTCGAGGATCATCAGCGACAACGTCGCCACCATCACCTCGCCGTGGGAGAGCGTCACCAGGCGGTTGAGTTGCTCCATGGTGTGCCCCGGCCCGTGTCCCTCGACCAGATAGGCGCGCAGGGCGTTGCGCAGCTCGCCCATGACCGCCGCGGCTCGCAGTCCGTGGCCCACCACGTCGCCGATCGCCAGGCCCACCTGACCGTCGGCGAGCAGGACCGCGTCATACCAATCGCCGCCCACCTGGGCCGCCGTCCCACTGGGCAGATAGCGCGCGGTGAGCTCGAGCTGCGGGACGCGCGGCAGTCGATCGGGGAGCAGGCTGCGCTGGAGCATCTCCACCAGACCCCGCTCGTGCTCATAAGAGCGCGCGTGGTCGATCGCGATCGCGGCTCGCTCGGCGCTCAGGCCCATCAACACGGTGTCTTCGGGCGAGAAGTGGCCGGGGCGGCAGGACCCCAGGTAAAGGACGCCGACTACCTCGCCCCGCGAGAGCAGGGGAGACGCCAGCACCGAGCGCACTCCGGTGGCGGCCAGCGACTCGTGCAGCTGTGCGTCGGGGCCCACCTCGGCCAGGGCCTGGGCGTCGCCGGCCTGGGCAAGCGACCCCAGGAAGCCGCCTTGCTCGGGTGTGACCGTGGTCTCGCCCGCCTGGCGCTCGAGGCCGTGTACGGCGCGCAGGATCAGATCGCCCGAGTCGCGATCGGCGAGCAGCAGGCCCGCGGTATCAGCCTCGAACAGGGCCGACGTACGCCCCAGCAGCTCGGGGAGCAGGTCCTCCATCTCCAGATGGGCAAGCGCCGCATCGGAGACCGACTGAAGCCTGCGCACGGCGCTGGCCACCGCTTCGGCCTCGGCCCGGGCGTGGGCCTCGCGGATGCGTTCGGCGCGCTCGTGATGGAGCCGGACGAATACCGACACCTTCGAGCGCAGCACCCCCGGCTCAAACGGCTTGACCACATAGTCGACCGCCCCGGACTGATAGCCCCGAAACGCCTGATCGACGTCGGCCTCCTGGCCGGTGAGGAAGATGATCGGGGTGTGGCGAGTGCGCTGGCGGGCGCTGATGTAGCGCGCGGTCTCCAGGCCGTCCATGCCGGGCATGCGGACGTCGAGCAGGATCACCGCGAATTCCTCGCGCAGCAGCAGCCTGAGCGCCTCTTCTCCCGAGGTCGCCCGCACCAGACGCTGGCCCAGCGGCTCGAGCACCGCCTCCAGGGCGAGGAGGTTCTCCGGGTTGTCGTCGACGAGTAGGACGTTGACCGCCGATGTCTCGGTCAGGGGGGGCGGCGGCCCGGTGGGCGGAACCAGGGCCAGCGGATGACCCCCCGGACGGGCGGTCCCGTTGGCGGAGGCAACCGGCGGGTGCTGATCGGTGGTTTCGGTCATGGCGCTAGCTCGACGGGCTGCAAGCAGGGCCCCGGCCCTCGCTGGGTCACTCGCGCAGCCAGGCCCGGATCAGCGACATCAGCTTGTCCGGCTCGACCGGCTTGGTGATGTAGTCCGAGGCGCCGGCGCTCAGGCTCTTCTCCCGATCGCCCTGCATCGCCTTGGCCGTCACGGCGATTATCGGGAGCTTGGCGAAATCGGGCATCTCCCGGATGGCCGCCATCGTCTGATAGCCGTCCATGCCCGGCATCATGATGTCCATCAGGACGAGGTCGACATCCTGCTGGCGCTCCAGGACGCCCAGCGCCTCCTGACCGGTCTCGCTGAACAGGACCTCCATGCCCGCGTCCTCGAGCAAGCTCGCCAAGGCGAACAGGTTGCGCACGTCGTCGTCGACGAGTAGGACCTTGCGGCCGCCGAGCGAGCCGTCATCGGCTGCGGTGCGGGGCGAGGACCACTCCGTCGCCGGGCGCACCGGCTGGCGGTGCAGGGCGACGGCGGTCTCGGCCGCGATCTGCTCGGGGTTGGCGACCACCCGGGTCCGCAGCCGCGTGTCGTAGGCGCGCAGCCGCGCCCGGTCGCGATCGGTCAACGGCCGGTCGGGACAGAGCAGGATCGGACCCGCCGCCAGACCGGACTCGTCGAGGCGGTCCAGCAGCCGGAACATCGCCGCCTTGGAGACGCCGGCGCCCAGCACCAGGCAGTCGAGCGCCTCGTCGCCGAGCGCTCCGGCCGCTTCCTCCTCCGAGGCGGCGGTGGCCAGCGCCACCCCCTTGTCTCGGCCGATCAGGCCGGTCACGGCTCGGGCCCCCGACTGGCCCCGTTCCACTATCAGCACGCGCTTGGCCGTGCGCTGGAGCATCCCCAGCGCCGCCCCCGTCGCCGCCCGCAACGGCGAAGTCTCGGCGGCGAGGGCACCACCACCGGCGCCGCCGTTTGCGTCCGCGTCCAGGGCGCGAGCCGGCTCCGCCGACAGCGCCGCCGCGATCACCTGGGCGCGCTCGGCGGGCGCGATCGTCCCGTCGGCGGGCCCCCCGGTGCCGTCGCCCAAGGGGCGAGAGCGCGGGAACGCGATCGGCAGCACCAAGGTAAAGCTCGAGCCCACGCCGACGATGGACTCCACTATCAATTCGCCGCCCAGCGCCCGCGCGAGCTCGCGACTGATGGACAGGCCCAGGCCCGTGCCTCCGTACTTGCGCGAGGTCGTCCCGTCGGCCTGTTGGAAGGCCTCGAAGATGAACTGCAGCTTGTCTTCGGCGATCCCCGGCCCGGTATCGGAGACGCTGAACAGTAGCCGCTCGTCGGAGGCGCGAGCGATGGTCAGCGTGACCCCGCCGACCTCGGTGAACTTAAACGCGTTGGAGAGCAGGTTGCGCAGCACCTGCTCCAGGCGTTGCTGGTCGGTGAGGACGCTCTCGGGCAGGTCCGGCGCGGCGACCACCTCGAGGCTCAGGCCCTGGTCCGCCGCCACCGGCTGGAACGTACGCTTGACGTAGTCGGTCACCGCGTCGAGGGCGACCAAGTCGGGCAGGATCTCCATCTTGCCCGCCTCGATCTTGCTCAGATCGAGGATGTCGGAGATCAACTCGAGCAGGTCGGTCCCGGCTCGGTGGATGGTACGGGCGAACTCCAGCTGTTTGTCCGAGAGGTTTCGCTCGTCGTTTTCGGCCAGCAGCTTGGACAGGATCAGCAGGCTGTTGAGCGGTGTCCGCAGCTCGTGGCTCATGTTGGCCAGGAACTCGGACTTGTACTTCGAGGACAACGCCAGCTGGGCGGCCTTCTCCTCCAGCCCCCGACGGGCCAACTCGATCTCGCGGTTCTTGGTCTCGATGTCGCGGTTGCGCTGCTCGAGCTCGGCGTTTGAGCGCGTGAGCTCGTCCTGGCGCTGCTGGAGCTCCTCGGACTGGTTCTGCAGCTCCTGGGTGAGCGACTGGGACTGCTGCAAGAGCTCCTCGGTGCGCATGTTGGCGATGATCGTGTTGAGCACGACGCCGAGCGTCTCCATCAGCTGCTCGAGGAAGGTGAGGTGGCTGTCGCTGTAGGCCTCGAGCGAGGCCAGCTCGATGACGCCGAGCAGCTGCTCCTCGAACAGGATCGGCATCACGATGATGTTGGCCGGCGCGACGTCGGCCAAGCCACTGGTGATGCGCAACGATTCCTGGGGGGCGCCGGTGATGAGGATTGGCTTCTTCTCGACGGCGGCTTGGCCCACCAGGCCCTCCCCCAACGCCCAGCGGGTGGGGATCTCCCCGCGGGTGCGGTAGCCGTAGCTGGCGATCAGGCGCAGCTCGGTCTCGGCGTCCTCGCCGTCCGGGGTCTCGGCCAGGAAGAAGGCGCCGAGCTGACCCTGCACGGTCGGCGTCAGCTCGGACATGATCAGCCGGGAGACCGTGCGCAGCTCGCGCTGACCCTGCATCAGGCCCGAGATGCGCGCCAGGTTGGTCTTCAGCCAGTCCTGCTCCTCGTTGCGCTGGGTGGTGTAGCGCAGGTTGGCGATCATCTGGTTGATGTTGTCCTTGAGCTCGGCCACCTCGCCCTGGGCCTCGACGGCGATCGACCGGGTCAGGTCACCCTGGGTCACCGCGGTGGATACCTCGGCGATGGCGCGCACCTGGGTGGTCAGGTTCCCCGCCAGCTGGTTTACGTTCTCGGTCAGCCCGCGCCAGGTGCCCGAGACGCCCTCCACCTCGGCCTGGCCGCCGAGCTTGCCCTCGGTGCCCACCTCGCGCGCCACGCGGGTGACCTCGTCGGCGAAGCTCGAGAGCTGGTCGACCATCGTGTTGATGGTGTCCTTGAGTTCGAGAATCTCGCCCTTGGCGTCGACGGTGATCTTCTGGGAGAGGTCGCCGTTGGCCACCGCGGTGGTCACCTGGGCGATGTTTCGCACCTGATCGGTCAGGTTGGAGGCCATCAGGTTTACGTTCTCGGTCAGCCCGCGCCAGGTCCCCGAGACGCCCGCGACCTCGGCCTGGCCGCCGAGCTTGCCCTCGGTGCCCACCTCGCGCGCCACCCGGGTGACCTCGGCGGCGAACGACCGCAGCTGCTCGACCATCGTGTTGATGGTGTCCTTGAGCTCGAGGATCTCGCCCTTGGCGTCGACCGTGATCTGCTCGGAGAGGTCGCCCTGGGCCACCGCGGTGGCGACCTGGGCGATGTTTCGCACCTGGTCGGTGAGGTTGGAGGCCATCAGGTTGACGTTCTCGGTCAGCCCGCGCCAGGTGCCCGAGACGCCCGCCACCTCGGCCTGGCCGCCGAGCTTGCCCTCGGTGCCCACCTCGCGCGCCACCCGGGTGACCTCGGCGGCGAACGACCGCAGCTGCTCGACCATCGTGTTGATGGTGTCGGCCAGCGCGGCGACCTCGCCCTTGGCCTCCACGGTGATCTTCTGGGACAGGTCGCCCTGGGCCACCGCGGTGGTCACCTGGGCGATGTTTCGCACCTGGTCGGTGAGGTTGTTGGCCATGAAGTTGACCGAGTCGGTGAGGTCCTCCCAGGTGCCCGAGACGCCCTCGACCTCGGCCTGGCCGCCGAGCTTGCCCTCGGTGCCCACCTCGCGGGCCACGCGGGTGACCTCGTCGGCGAAGCTCGAGAGCTGGTCGACCATCGTGTTGATGGTGTCCTTGAGCTCGAGGATCTCGCCCTTGACGTCGACCGTGATCTTCTGGGAGAGGTCGCCCTCGGCCACCGCGGTGGTCACCTGGGCGATGTTTCGCACCTGGTCGGTCAGGTTGGAGGCCATGAAGTTGACCGAGTCGGTGAGGTCCTTCCACGTCCCCGCCACCCCCGGCACCTGGGCCTGGCCGCCGAGCTCGCCCTCGGTGCCCACCTCGCGGGCCACGCTGGTCACCTGCTCGGCGAACACCCGCAGCGTGTCGGTCATCGAGTTGATGGTGTCGGCCAGCGCCGCCACCTCGCCCTTGGCTTCCACGGTGATCTTCTGGGACAGGTCGCCCTGGGCCACCGCGGTGGCGACCTGGGCGATGTTTCGCACCTGGTCGGTGAGGTTGTTGGCCATGAAGTTGACCGAGTCGGTGAGGTCCTCCCAGGTGCCCGAGACGCCCTCGACCTCGGCCTGGCCGCCGAGCTTGCCCTCGGTGCCCACCTCGCGGGCCACGCGGGTGACCTCGTCGGCGAAGCTCGAGAGCTGGTCGACCATCGTGTTGATGGTGTCCTTGAGCTCGAGGATCTCGCCCTTGACGTCGACGGTGATCTTCTGGGAGAGGTCGCCCTCGGCCACCGCGGTGGTCACCTGGGCGATGTTTCGCACCTGGTCGGTGAGGTTGTTGGCCATGAAGTTGACCGAGTCGGTGAGGTCCTTCCAGGTGCCCGAGACGCCCTCGACCTCGGCCTGGCCGCCGAGCTTGCCCTCGGTGCCCACCTCGCGGGCCACGCGGGTGACCTCGTCGGCGAAGCTCGAGAGCTGGTCGACCATCGTGTTGACGGTGGTGCCGATGCGCAGGAACTCGCCTTTGACCGGCTGTCCTTCGATCTTCATCGCCATCTTCTGGGACAGGTCGCCCTCGGCCACCGCGCCGATCACCCGGGCGACCTCGGTGGTCGGGCGCACCAGGTCATCGATCAGGCTGTTGACCGCCTCCAGCGCCGTCTGCCACTCCCCCGACGCGCCCGGCAGCGAGGCACGGACGGTCATGCGCCCCTCGCGTCCGATGATGCGCCCGACGCGCACCAGCTCGTTCGCCATCCGGTGGTTGGTGGCCACCAGCTCGTTGAAATCGGCGGCGATCTCGCCCAGCACGCCCTTGCGGCGGGCGTTCAGGCGGGCCGAGAAGTCACCCGCGCGCGCGGCCCGGACCGCGGCGCGCAGCTCCCCCAGGGCCTGCTCGTCGACCGCGGTGGACCCGTTGGCCCGCGCAGACGTCGCGCTTCCCGGCTTGGCTGTGGCTGCCACGGCTCCCCCTTCAGCTGCCCGGTGTCTTACCCCTAGCTTTCCGCGGCGCGGTCGGTGGGCCACGCCCCCGCGGCTAGCCGAAGGCGGTTACCCGATGACTGCGTTTGGCAAACCCTAGCCCGGGCCGCCGGATCTCGAGCCGGTCCCGCCCACCCTTTGCCGCTAGCCCGGGCCCTCCAGGCGCTCGATCTCGGCGCGCCGGGCATCCGAGCCCTGGCCCGGGCCGAGCCCGATCCCCGGCGGAAGCTCGAGGTGCAGCTCGCTGGCGCGGTCGATGCCCACGTCTACGCCGGCGGGGCGACAGGCGAGCACGTGGCCTCCGCGCCGGCGCTCGGCGTCGACGAAGTGCAGGTGATAGCCCGGCACCTCCAGGCCCTGGGCGTAGGCTGCAAAGCGAAAGCCGACGATCGTCCCCCTCACCCCGCGCAGCTCGAAGACGTGCTGCTCGTCGGAGAGGACGGCGAGCGACCGGTAGGGAGGACGCTGCCGGGGCACCGAGCGAGCGCGCACCAGCTCAAAGGCGCCGTCGATGCGCACCGCGCAGCTGGGCGACCCCGGCGGCGCGTGGCGGTTAAGCGCGGCCAGGAACGCCTCGTGCTCGAGCGGCTCCTCGATCCTGAACGCAACCACCGGGGAGAAGAAGGTCACCACCGCAAACGGGGTCTTGGCGGTGGGGGGGATCTCGGTGATCGCTCCGTCGGGGTCGGCGCGCAGAAAACGTCCGTCGAGGGCGATCATCTCCCCGTCGAGGCCGTCGAGGGTCCCCAGCCCCAGGTCGCCGTGCTGGGCCAGCTCGGCGAAGCTCAGGTCGCCCTCGAAGTCCCCGTCGAACAGGGCGTCCAAGGTCGAGGTCTGAAACACCACGTGGGGCTCGTGCTCGGCGTGGACGCCCGCCCGGCGAGCGGCCTGCACGTGCAGGCCGTGGATGAGCCGCTCGTCGACGAGGTCGCTGGCGGCGGGATTCGCGGCCGGCGCCGCCATGTTCAGTCGGCGAACTCGGCGGGCCGCTTCTCCAGGTAGGCGCTCACCGCCTCGGGGGGCGCCGCGCCGTGCGTGGCCATGATCTGCTGGCGGTCCTCGTACTCCACCGCCGCCTGCTCGGACGCGATCTCCAGCGCCGCCCACATCCCCTGCTTGGTCAGGCGCACGCCCCACGGTGCCCATTGAGCGATCTGGGCCGCCGCCTGGCGGGCGCGGTCGAGCAGGCGCTCGGGGGGCACCACCTCGGCCACCAGCCCGATCCGCTCGGCCTCGGCGGCGTCGAAGCGCCGAGCGGTGAGCATCAGCTCGTGCGCCCGCGCGGCCCCGACTAGCCGGGGCAACAGCCAGCTGGTGGCCATGTCGCAGTTGGACACCCCGACGTTGGCGAAGGCGACGCGAAAGACCGCCCCGGCGGCGGCGAAGCGCAGGTCGCTGCCCAGCGCCAGGGCCAGCCCGAAGCCCGCCGCTGGCCCGTTGACCGCCGCGATCACCGGCTGGGGGGTGGCCCGCAGGCGCAGGATCAGCCGCGACATGTGCTCCTGGTTGGTCAGCCGGTCGCGCGCGGGGTCGGTGCCGTCGGCGCCCGGGGCCGGGCCGTAGCCGCGCAGGTCGAGGCCGGCGCAGAACCCGCGCCCGGCTCCGGTGAGGATCACCACTCGACAGGCGCGCTCGGCGGCGATGCGGCCGAGCTCGTCGTGCAGCGCCTGGCACAGCTCGGCGTTCATCGCGTTGAGCTGCTCGGGGCGATTGAGCGTGAGCAGCCGAACCGAGGCCGTGGGGCTGTCGGTGAGCAGGCAGGCGATGGGCCTGGATAGCACAACCCGCCGCGCGGCGCGCACCCGCGTCGCGCGGCGGCGCGGCTAGGCGGCGCGCCTGCGGCGCGTCGTGCTCCTCGCCCTCGAGGAGGTCCGGCCCGTGCTCCTGGTCCGCGACGACGCGCGCCGGGCCGGCTTTCTGCGCGGCGTGGCCCCCGAGGTCACCGCCTTCTGGAGCTGCTCGAGGTCCTTGGCCAGCGACTTGGTCATCTTGGTCACGTCGCGCCGGGCGTCCTTGATCATCTTGTCGACGTCCTTGCGCAGGCCGCGCGCCCCCGTGCCGACGTCGCCGCGCACCGCCTTCAGGGCGTCCTGGGCGGCGTCGAGCGCCTTGTTGGCACGCGCGAGCGCACGCTGGTTCTGGCTGGCGCGCGAGCTGGCCGGCGACTTGCGGGCGGACGTTCGCCGGCTCGCGGTCGAGCGCTTGCGGGTGGTGGACTGCTTGCGGGCGGGCTTTCTGGGCGCAGCCATGTGAGCCTCCGTCGTGCGTGGGTGAGCGGGGTGCACGGTAACCGTTCTCACGGACCCGTGGTAAGGGCGTTACCCGTCCTTCGGTGCAGTCAACTTCAAAATGGTGCGCCGACGGGGCGCAAAGCTGGGTCGAGCGCGGCTCACTCGCCGCGGCTGAAGGCGGCGATCGCCACCATGAGCATCAGCGCGCCCAGGCCGGCGACCACCCCCGCCTCCACGAGCGTGGGCACCCGCCATCCCCACCAGGTGACGCCCGGGTCCAGGGCCTGGCGCGCGGCGGGCGCGATATGCAGATGGGAGAAGACGATGCGCCGCATCGGATCGACCGCGTAGGTGAGGGGATCGATGCGGTTGAGGATCTCCAGCCAGCGCGGCAGGCCGGAGACGGGGAACAGCGAGCCGGCCAAAAAGAACATGGGCATGATCACCATCTGCATCAGGGCCATGAACGACTGCATCTGGCTCACGCGGGCGGCGGCCATCACCCCGAAGGCGGTGACCGAGAAGGCCAGCAGCAGCTGCAGGGCGAACACGGCGGCGATCAGCCCGGGGTCATAGGGCACGTCCACCAGCCCGGCCAGGGCGATCACGATCGCCCCCTGAGCGCCGGCCACGGTGGCGCCGCCCAGACACTTGCCAACCACCAGCGAGCCGCGACGAACCGGGGCGACCATCATCTCGCGCAGGAAGCCGAACTCTCGGTCCCACACCAGCGAGGCGGCCGAGAACATGGCGGTGAACATGACCGCCATGCACAGCACTCCCGGATAGACGAACGTGCGCAGGTTGACGCCGTGCGTGCCGGCCGAGGCGATCCGCGACAGCCCGGTCCCGAGCACGAACAGGAACGGCTGCACGAGCGAGGTGACGATGCGCAGGCGGTCCTGGCCGAAGCGGATCATCTCTCGCCGCCAGACGATCTTGATCGCCCGCGCGTCCCCGCGCCAGCTGCGCGGCGGGACGTGCACCCGGGCGATCGGCAACGCCGCGGCGGCCGGCGCCGATGGCGGGGGCGGGGGGGCGGGCGGGGTTTGGATCGGGGCGCCGGCGAGGCGCTCGGCCGGGGTCACCGGGCTCCCATCACGCGCGCAAACGGGCGCAGGCGGTCCGCGCTCGACGCCTCGGCGTCGCGGATGGTGGTGCCGGTATAGGACATGAACACATCGTCCAGCGACGGCCGGGCCACGCTGACCGAGCGGATCGGGGCGCCCAGCTTGGAGAACAGGCGGGGGACGAACTGCGCGCCCTCGGGCACGCCGAAGGTCACCCGGCCCTCGGCCACCGTGGCCTCGATGCCGAACTGTCGCCGCAGCTCGGCGATCGCCGCCTCGTCGTCGTCGGTCTCGATCTGCACGCGGTCGCGCCCGACGCTCGCCTTCAGCGCCTGCGGGCTGTCGAGGACGATGATCTCGCCGTGGTCCATGATCGCGATGCGCTGGCAGTACTCCGCCTCGTCCATGTAGTGGGTGGTGAGGAAGATCGTGATCCCCTCGGCGCGCTTTAGCTCGCGGATGTAGCGCCAGATCGAATGGCGCGTCTGGGGATCGAGGCCGATGGTGGGCTCGTCGAGGAACAGCACCCGGGGTGAGTGCAGGAAGCCGCGCGCGATCTCCAGGCGCCGCTTCATGCCCCCGGAGAAGGTGTTCACCCGGGTGGCGCGCCGCTCCCACAAGCCGACCATCTCCAGCACCTGGCGCATGCGCAGGGCGACCGCGTCGCGCTCGATCCCGTACAGCTCGGCGTGCAGGCGCAGGTTCTGCTCGGCGGTGAGATAGCCGTCCAGGGTGGGGTCCTGGAACACCAGGCCGATGTGCCGGCGCACGTCGTCGCGCTCTGTGAGCACGTCGTGGCCCGCCACCTGCGCGCCTCCGGCGGTTGGTCGCGACAGCGTGCAGAGCATGTTGATGGTGCTGGTCTTGCCCGCCCCATTGGGGCCGAGAAAGCCGAACGTCTCCCCGGAGTGCACGTCGAAGTCGATGCCCCTGACCGCCTCGATGTCCCCAAAGCGCTTGAGCAGTCCCCGCACCCGGATAGCCGGGGCGGGCGCGCCCCGGCCGCCCGCCGCGGAATCGCCGGGCGCCGAGCCCACCCCGCGGCCGAAACTGGCGGGCGGGGAGGGGCGGTGGGCGGCGGGATCCTGCGTCAAGGGACGGCTCGGAATCGGGCCCGCGAGCGCTCGCGGCGCGCGCCATCGGGGCGATGGCCATGCTAGTGGGCGCCGGGGGCCCGGCCCGCCCGCGTCCCCCAACGGGCCGTCGCTCCCGTCCCTGGGGCCCTGTTGTCCTGGCCTGCGCCTACATCGAGACGGGCGAATCCCTCGCCGGGATCCGGCGTGCCCTGGCGCGCGGCCGCCGGCCCCGCGCTCTGCACCGGCCCTGGCCGGCGACGGGCGCGTCAAGGGGACGGGCCGGCGCCGGCGCCCCGCCCGCCGGCGGGCAGCTACAGAGCCTGGACGTTTACCGCCTTGGGCCCCTTGGGACCGGCCTCGGCCTCGTAGGAGACCTTGGCGCCCTCGGCCAGCGAGGCGTAGCCGTCGCTGAGGATGCCCGAGTGGTGCACGAAGAGGTCCTTGCCCGCTTCATCGGGGGTGATGAAGCCATAGCCCTTCTCGTCGGAGAACCACTTCACAGTTCCGGTTGCCATCGTTGTTCCTCCAGTCCTGTGCTGCGAACGCGGAGGATGCTGTACGGCAACGACTGCGAAACGCGCACTGGTGTTTATCGGGACGTCCCCGACCTTGTCGGCGGCAAGGTAGCACCAGCGCCCGGCGGACGCGGCGCGCCGGACGGGCGGGCTCAGGGCGCCGGCACTCCGGGCAGCCCGGGGTCGGGCGCTCCCAGCTCCGAGACCTCGGGCGCCTCATAGGCCCGGCCCGGGACGCCGCCCAGGGCCAGGACGCGCATGCCATCCTCGCCCGGCCACAGCTTCCGCTTGACGCTCGGTCCCACCCGGACGAGCGCGTCGGAGTCGACGGCGTGGCGCTCGCCGTCGAGCTCGATCTCGCCTCCGCCGCGCAGCACGACGAACACCTCCTCCTGGCCGTCGCCGGCGTGGTCGTGCTCGGGATACTGCTCGGCGCCCGCCGGGATGTCGATCACCTGCATGCCAAACGCCTGCAGGCCGAGCTCGGCTCGGGCGCGCTTGAAGGACCCGAACACCACCGCCTCCATGTCGTCGATGTGCTTGATCGTGAAATCCGCCATCTGCCGCTCCAATCGCCGGGGGTGACCGCCAGTGGGCCAAAGTAATAACACGAACGTTCGTATTATGTGGTCCCATGACCACTAAGTCCGCCGACACGCGCGCGGCGATCCTCGACCGGGCGGTGGATATCGCCTCCACCGGGGGCCTGGAGGGACTGACGATCGGCCGGCTGGCCGGCGAGCTCCAGATGAGCAAGAGCGGCCTGTTCGCCCACTTCGGCTCAAAACAGGAGCTGCAGCTGGCCACGGTGCACGAGGCGGCTCGGCGCTTCTTTGACGCCGTGGTGGCCCCCGCCCAAGCCGCGCCCGCCGGCGCCGGCCGGCTGCGCGACTACTGCCTGCGCTACGTGGACTATCTCGGCGCCGACGTCTTTGAGGGGGGCTGCTTCTGGTCGGCGGTCGGCGCCGAAGTCGACGACCGACCGGGTCCCGTGCGCGACGCGGTGCGCGAGCTCCTGCGCGCCTGGCTGGATGAGCTCGCCCGCCACGCTGGCTTGGCCGGCGTGCCCGACCCCGAGGAGCTGGCGTTTGAGGTCTATGCGCTGGTCTCCGGGGCCAACGCCGGCCTGCGCTTGCTCGGCGACGACCACGCCCCCGAGCGCGCCCGGGCGGCGATCGAGCGCCGACTGCCCGCCTAGCGGCCGGGGCCGGCGCGAGCGCCCGCTGGTCGCGCTTTTCACAATATGGTTAGCCCCCGAGATCGGGGCCGCCGGTGGGCGACAAGGGGCGGCGGCGCCGCGACCACAAATGCACGTCGAGACAGAGGGAGGGCGAATGCGCACCAGCACCGCTTTGCTTCCGCTGGCCGTGGCCAGCCTGGTGGCCGCCGGCTGCGGGAGCTCGAGCAGCTCCAACAAGACGACCAGCGGCGCCACGACCGCGACCCCCAGCGGGGGGGCCAAGGTCAAGCCCAAGACCTACAAGGTCAAGCTCGCCGGTAAGAACGAGGTCCCGGCGGGCGCGCCCACCGGCTCGGGCACCGCGGTCATCAGCGTCAAAGCCAAGACCAACCAGCTGTGCTGGAAGTTCTCAAACCTCCAGGGGGTCACGGCGCCCAAGCTGGCCCACATCCACCAGGGAGCCGCGGGCGCCGCGGGCCCGGTGGTCATACCGCTGAGCACCGCCGCCCAGTTCAAGTCCTCCGGCTGCGCCCCCGCGGCCGCGGGCCTGCTGGCCCAGATCGAGGCCAACCCCAAGGGCTACTACGTAAACATCCACAACGCCAAGTACCCCGGCGGGGTGGTGCGCGCCCAGCTCTAGGGAGCTCCCAGCGCCGCGCGCGCGGCCCGGGCGGCCCGCTACTGGGGGGCCGCCCGGGGCCGACCGGCGGCGGGCGGTGCCGGCGCCGGGCGCCCCGCGCCCGGCGCTTGGCCGGCGGGTCGCGTGGTGGGCCCAAAGCTCACCCGCACCCGCGCCCCCCCGCCGGGGGCGTTCTCGGCGTCGGCGCTGCCCCCCGCTGCCTCGGCCGCCTGGCGCACGATCGCCAGCCCCAGCCCCGATCCGGGCAGGCGCCGAGCGGCGGGGGCGCGGTAGAAGCGGTCGAACACGTGGGGTAGGTCCTGCTCGTCGAAGCCCGGTCCGTGGTCGCGGACGCTCAGGACCCCGTCGGCCAATCTGACCTCGATCGCCCCGCCGGGCGGGCTCCACTTGCGGGCGTTGTCGAGCACGTTGGTCACCGCCCGCGCGATCCGCTCGGGGTCGGCGCGCAGCAGGGCGGGCTCGAGCGCGACGTCAAAGCCCAGCTCGGGTGCCCGCCGCCGGGTGCGCTCGACGGCGTGCGCCACCACCTCGTCTAGGGCAAAGGTCTCGAGCTCGGCGCTGGGCTCGGCGCTGCGGGCGAGCTCGACCACGTCGGAGACCAGACGGGTGATCTCGTCGAGCTCGGCGATGATCCCCTCCTGCAGGGGCTGGCGCTCGGCGGGGGGCAGGCGGTGGGAGTCGAGGAAGATCTGGATGTTGGAGCGCAGGGCGGCGATCGGCGTGCGCAGCTCGTGCGAGGCGTCGGCGACCAGGTGGCGCTGGGCGGCCACCGACTGCTCGAGCGCGTCGAGCGTGCGGTTAAAGCTGGCCGCCAGGCGCACCAGCTCGGCCGGGCCGGTCTCCTCCAGGCGCTCGGAGCGGTCAAGGGCCCCGGAGACCTTCTCGGTGCGCCCCACGAAGCGCCTGATCGGGGCCAAGGCGCCGCGGCCCACCAGGCCCCCCAGGGCGGCGGCCAGCAGGATCCCGCCGCCCACCAGCAGACCGAACGTGAGCAGCAAGCCGTGGAGCACGTGGTCGACCTCGCTCAGGGGGCGGGCCACCTGGACCGCGGTGCGGTCGTAGGGGTCGGCGACGGTCAGCACGCGCAGGTGCGTGCCGCGCACCGTCTCGTCGGTCAGGTAGCGACCATGGCCGCTCTGGGCGGCGCGCCGGGTGCGGGCATCGACCGGTAGCTGCGGCGTGCCCCCCGGGGCGCTGACCGTCCCGTCTGAGTGGACGAACTGAAAGTACCCCGACGCGCCGCCAAACGGCAGCGGCGCCGGCACCTGTGCCCCGGCGCCGGTTGCGGGCGGCCTTGCCCCGGGTGGGGCCCCGGGCGGTCCCGGCTCCAGGCCCGGGGGCGGGGGGGGGAAGGCGACCGTCGCGGCCGCGTTCGGGGGCGAACCGGCCGGGGGCCCGCCCTCCGTCCCCGGGGGGCGGCGAGCCGCCGCGGCTGGAGTCGTGGGGGAACAGGAACGGCTGGGCGCGCGCCTGCAGCGCGCGGTCGATCTCGCCCCGCATGTGCGAGCGCACCGACAGGTAGCCGATCACCCCCATCGCGGCCGCCACGGCGGCCACGGCCAGCGCGACGGCGGCGGCGATGCGGCGGCGCAGGCTCACGGCTCGCGCAACACGTACCCCACGCCGTGGACGGTCTGGATCAGGCGGCGCTCGCCGCCCGCCTCGAGCTTGCGCCGCAGGTAGCCGATGTAGACGCGCAGGGCATTGCCGCCGGGTCCGAAGTCATAGCCCCACACCCGGTCATAGATCAGATCCGAGGACAGGACCCGCCGGGGATTGAGCAGGAACAGCTCGAGCAGCTGAAACTCGGTGCGGGTGAGGTCGACGGTGCGCTCGCCGATCCGCACCGCGTGGGCGTCGGGGTCGAGCTCGAGGTCGGCGAACTTCAGCCGTCGCCCGTCGCCCTCCTCCAGTCCCCGCCGTACCAGCGCCCGCAGGCGCGCCTGGAGCTCGCCCACGTCGTAGGGCTTGGTCACGTAGTCGTCGGCGCCGGCGTCCAGGCCCTCGATCCGATCGGGTACCGCCTCGCGCGCGGTGAGCATCAGGATTGGGGTGCGGTTGCCGCCCTGGCGCAGCGCGCGGCACACCGCCAGACCGTCGATGTCGGGCAGCCCCACGTCCAGGACGATCACGTCGGGCACGTCGCTGGCCGCGCGCATGAGCCCCTCCTCGCCGCCCTCGGCGAGCAGCACCTCATAGCCGCCCAGCATCAGCGCCCGGCGCAGGGCCTGGCGCACGGAATCGTCGTCTTCGACTACCAGCACTCTCATCGCTCACCGCGTCCTCTGCAGATTGGATCGGCGACATCGTCGCTCATCCACCGTCGGCGCCCAGCCTCGCAAAGCCCTAAGCCGACCATAAGAGAGGTGTAATGAGCCCCCCGCGTCGGGCGCGGGCGGGCGAAAAGGCGCCGGGGCGCCGCCCGCCCGCCCGCTCTCGCCCGACTACGCGTGCCGCTGGGCCCGAAGCCGGGCCCGCGCGTGCCGGCGGGACGCGGTCGACGCCGACGTGCCGCTGCTCGACGTGGTCGAGCCGGTGCTCGTCGTCGTGGTCGTCGTGCCCGTCGTGGTCGTGCCGGGCCCGGAGGTGCCGGAGCCGTCACAGGCCCACGCGACGCCGGCGCCCGAGAGGCCGAGCGCCATTGAGGCCACCGCCACCGAGATCGGCCGCCTGACCTTGTGCATCGTGGTTCTCCTTTCGGGAGAGGACATGACGCGGCGAGCATCGACGCCGCTCCTCGCAAGCCCGTAAGGGCACGCTAAGGAGCCCGTGTGAGTCACGGGCGCCCGGACCGGGTCGCGCGTTCTTAGCCGGCGCTCACCGAAGTCATAGGGACCTCTCACAGATCTCCTAGGTGTCCCTGATGGGCGGCCCGGATCCTGGACGCCATGGCCTTCGCGCGGATTTGCCTGCTGCTCTCGGCGCTCGGCCTGGCCGGTCCGGCGCTGGCCCGGGCGGCGGCGAGCGGGGCCGGGGCCACCGCCACCAGCCCCGTGGCCACCGCCACCAGCTCCGCGACCACCGCCACCAGCTCCGCGCGCGCGGCCACCAGCTCCGCGCGCGCGGCCAGCGCTTCGGCGGGCGTCGCCACCGGCGCGGCGCCCGCCGAAGCCTCACGCCGCGCCCCGACCGACACAGTGGCGGTGCTCGACGCCGCCGGGCGATCGCTGCTCGATACCCACGTCAGCGCCGCTCAGGGGGGCTGGGCGTGGCGCAGCGTGATCCAGGCTCCCCACCTGCAGACCGACCGCGACGTGGGCGCCGCCAGCGTGCTCAACGGCCTGCTCGCCCTCTATCAGCAGTCCGGGGAGGCCAGCTACCTGGACGGCGCCCGGCGCGCGGGCGACTGGCTGCTGGCCGTGGCCGAGACCTCCGGGCCGGGTCTGCGCTGGGCCGACTGGGTCGACAGCAGCGCCGGGCGCTCCAGCGTGCACTACACCTCCTTCGACGACGGCACGCCGGGCATCGCCGAGGTGCTGTGGCGGCTGGGCCAGGTCACCGGCGACCCGCGCTACACCCAGGCGGCGATGGCGGGGATGCGCTGGGTGGCCTGGCGGGCGCAGTCGGTGGGCTCGGCCGCCTGCCCGTCGGCGATGTGTCGCTGGAGCTGGCGCGACGGCACCCCCGGCGACTACGAGACCGGGCTGGGGGAGGGCCAGGCGGGGATCGTCTACGCGTTCCTGGCCTTCGCCCAGCGCACCGGCCAGCGCGCCTGGCTCTCCTACGCCCGCGCCGGCGGCGCCTACCTGGAGTCCCTGATGGGCAGCGACGGCGCCATCCCCGAGCGCGCCGGCGCCGCGGGCGTCGACGCCGGCTACCTGTCGGGCATGGCCGGGCAGGCGTATGTGTTCCTGGCCCTCTACCGCCAGACCGGCGAGGCGCGCTGGCTGGCCGACGCCCGCCGGGCGCTGGGCTGGCTGAGCGCCCACGCGGCGCACGAAGGCGCGGGGGTGGCCTGGCCGATCGAGGTCGACGGCGCCGGCGGCGACGGCAACTCGGCGCGGGCCACCGGCATGGAGGAGGGGGCGGCGGGTATCGGCTGGGTCGAGCTCCAGGCCTACGCGGTCACCGGCGACCGCGCCTCGTTGGCGCTCGCCCGCGGCGCCGGGGACTGGCTGCTGGCGGCCGGCGTGGGGCGCGGCGGCGGGCTCTCCTGGCCCCAGGACGCCGGCCAGAGCGGCGCGCCCACCAGCCTCGACAACGGCGCCGCCGGGATCGGCTGGTTCCTGGCCGACCTCGGTCAGGCCACCGGCGAGCCCGGCTTCGCGGCCGGCGCCGCCGCCGCCGGACGGTGGCTGACCAGCGCCGCCCAGACCGGGTCCTCGGGCCTGCAGTGGCCCGGTCGCGACGGGACGATCGCCCTCGCCGGCGACAGCTCGTGGCACTGGGGCTCGGCGGGGATCGCCGCCTTCCTGGGCCGCCTGGCGGGCGGCGTCTCCGACGCCCCGGGCGAGGAGCCGGCGCTGAGAGGAGCCGGCCCGGCGCCCGAGCGCGTGGCGCTGGACACCAGCCTCCGATCCCGCCGCGCCCGGACCGGGGCGCTGGGGGCTCGGGGGGCGCTGGCCAGCCTGCCCCAGCGCGCCGACGCCGCGCGCCTCATACAGATCTCTTAGCCCGATCACATGGCCCCCTAAGGCGATGCCCCGATCCTTAGTCCACACCCACGGCACCCGAAGCGAGGAGATCCCGATGGCACATCTAACCCGGACCAAGGCCGCCTCGGCGGTCGTCGTCTGCGCGCTGGTGGGCGCGGGCGCCGGCATCGCCGGCTCGGCCGCCGCCCCGGCCAAGCATCACAAGACCAACAGCACGCGTCAGGCCGGCCGGGCCCCCGGCGGTCGCCCGCCGTTTGGCATGCACGGCCCGCCGGTGCACGCCGACGTGGTCGAGCTCAACCAGGCCGGCAACGCGTTCATCACGGCCACCGAGGACAACGGCGTCGTCCAGTCGGTCTCCGGTGACCAGCTCACGATCACCGAGGGGACCCCCACGGTGACCTACAAGACGGTGACGCTGACGATCCCGTCCGGGGCGAAGGTCTACCGCAACTTCGCCGCGGCCAGCCTCAGCGACATCAAGGCCAACGACCACGTGCACGTCTCGCAGTCCTCCGACGGCACCGTCGTATTCGCCAACGATGGCACCGCGCGCCCGCCGCACGGAGACGGGCGCCACGGCCCGGGTCCGGACGGCCCCGGCGGGCCGGGCGGGCCGCCTCCGCCTGGCTTCTAGGCGCCGGCGACCTCGCGTAGTTACTCGCGCCCTGGCCACCCCCGGCCAGGGCGCGAGCTCGTCGTCGCCGCGCCCGCCCGGCTGCGATGCTTGCACCGATGCGCGGCGCGACCGAGCGTCCGGTGGTCATCGGCCAGGCGCCCGCCCTGTCCGGCGACCTGGCCGTGCCGGCGGGGGCGCGGGGCGTGGTCGCCTTCGCCCACGGCAGCGGCTCGGGCCGGCTGAGCCCACGCAACCGCATGGTGGCCGCTTACCTCAACCGGGCGGGGATGGCGACGCTGCTGCTCGACCTCCTGAGCACCGAGGAGGAGGGCGACCGCGAGCGGGTGTTCGACATCCCGCTGCTGGCCGGGCGCCTGGCGCTGGCGTCGAGCTGGCTGGCCGAGCAGCCCGAGGCTGCCTCCCTGGCGCTGGGCTACTTCGGGGCGAGCACCGGGGCGGGGGCGGCGCTGGTGGCCGCCGCCCAACCCGAGGCGGGCGTGCGCGCCGTCGTCTCGCGCGGAGGCCGCCCGGACCTGGCCGGACCCGCGCTTCAGGCGGTCACCGCCCCCACCCTGCTCATCGTGGGCGGCGAGGACCGGGTGGTGCTCGACCTAAACCGCCAGGCCCAGGGCCAGCTGCGGGCCCCCGCCGAGCTCGAGGTCGTCCCCGGGGCCACGCACCTGTTCGAGGAGCCGGGGGCGCTCGAGCGCGTGTGCGAGCTGGCCGCCGGCTGGTTTGATCGCCACCTGGGCGGCTAGGTCGAGGCCGCCGAGGAGGGGCCGGCGGCCTTGGGCGCCGCCTTGGCAGCGCGGGGGTTGGCCCGGCGCGGCTTGCTCGCCGCCGCCTTGGTCCGGCGCGGCTTGCGCCCGTCGGAGGCCGCCGGCGCCCCGACTGCGCGGCCCGGCGCCCGGCCGGCGCGCAGCTCCTCCATCGCCTCGGCCAGCCAGCCGATCACCTTCCACAGGTCGGGCATCTGGTCGCGGTCGGCGACGACGCCGAAGTCCAGATTGCCCAGGTAGCTCATGACCGTGATGTTGAGCCCCATGCCGTCGGTGATCACCGATACGGGGTAGTTGGCCTTGAGCTGGGCGCCCGCGCAGTACAGCGGGATCTGGGGCCCGGGGACGTTGGAGACCACCAGGTTCCAGGTCGGGCGCCCGGCCCCGCTGGTGGACAGGCGAAACGTCAGCCGGGCGGCGCGCGAGAACACCGCCGGGGGGATGAAGTGGTTGGCGTCCTGGAGCAGCTGCGCGGGCAGCGCGCGGTGGCGCGCCTTCATGTCGCCCAGCGCCTCGTGGGTGCGAAGCAGGCGCTTGACCGGGTCGGCCTCGTTTGTGAACAGGGGCGCGCTCATGAGCATGATCTGGTTGCCGTAGGTCCCCACCTGCTCGGAGCTGCGCACCGATACCGGGATCTGGGCCACCAGCGGCTGGATAGGCAGCTCGTCGTGCTCAATCAGCCAGCGGCGCACCGCGCCGGCGCAGATCGAGACCACCACGTCGTTGACCGTGCAGCCGTGCTCGTTCTTGATCGCCTTGACCTCGGCCAGGGGCAAGGACCCGAAGGCGAAGCGCCGGTGGGGGGAGATGCGCCCGTTAAACGAGGTCTTGGGCGCGCGCAGGGGCGACCGCGGCGACCGCGGCCCCTCGCCCAGCAGACCCTGGACGCCGGCGGCCAGCCGCCCCAGGGCCCCCGCCCCGGGGAGCGCCGAGAACGGGGTCTCGTCGATGTTGGGCATCGCCGCGGGCAGCGAGCGCAGCATCCGCAGCGGATAGCGGGGGAGCCCCATCAGCCCCCGGATCAGCATCTCGCGGTCGGTGGGAGGCGCGTCGGCCTCGCCCTTCCACTCCGGGTCGGCGGGCAGCTTGGGCCCCTCGGGCCCGAGGTCGAGCAACAGCCCCATGATCTCGGCGCCCGAAATGCCGTCGATCAGCGCGTGGTGGATCTTGGTCAGCATCGCCACGTGGCCGGCGGGCAGGCCGTAGATCAGGTACAGCTCCCACAGCGGGCGGGCCCGGTCCAGGGGGCGGGAGGCGATCCGCGCCACCTGCTCGGCCAGCTGCTGGTCAGAGCCGGGGGCGGGCAGGGCCAGCTCGCGCACGTGGAAGTCCAGGTCGAAGTCGGGATCGTCGACCCAGTAGGGGTAGTCCAGCCCCAGCGGGACGTCGACCAGCCGCCAGCGCAGCGGCGGAAGCTGGGGGAGGCGATCGATGATCAGGGCCTGGATGTCGGCGGTCTGCAGCTCCCCACCGGGGGCGGTCGACGGGTCGAGGATCGCCAGACCGGCGACGTGCCCGCTCTGGCGCGCGGTCTCGAGCGCCAAAAACTGGGCGTCGAGGCTGGTCAGCTGTCGCATGATCTCCCTCCCTTCGCGAACGGGTGCCCGGACATTCTGACCTACGCCGCCCCGCGGCACGAGCGCCACCGCCGACGCACTGCCCCGGGCAGGGGTAAGGTGACCGAGAGGGAGAGGAGGAATCCAGATGGGAACCCCAGACGTCCAGTCGGCGACCGAGCTAAAGACGATGGCCGAGCTGCCGGCGTTCGCCGGCGCGCGCCACGGCGACACCCCGGCCCTGCGCTTCAAGCGCGGCGGCGAATGGCAGGAGTGCTCCTACCGCGAGCTCGAGGAGGTGGTCCGGGGCCTGGCCGGTGGCCTGATCGACCTGGGCGTGGGGCCCGGCGACCGCGTGTGCGTGCTGGCCAACACCCGCCCGGAGTGGACCCACGCCGCGCTGGCGATCTCCTGCGCCGGCGCCATCGTGGTGCCCATCTATCCCACCAACTCCCCCGAGGAGTGCGAGTGGGTGGCCGGCAACTCCGGCGCCGTGGCGCTGATCGCCGAGGACGAGCACCAGCTGGACAAGGTCAGGGCCGTGCGCGAGCGCCTGCCCGACCTGCGCCGCCTGGTGGTGATGGACGGCGAGGCCCCCGACGCCACGCCGCTGCAGCAGCTGCGCGGCGGCGGCGGCGACCCGGCCGAGCTCGAGCGCCGGGTGGCGGGCGTGAGCGCCCAGGACCCGCTGCTGTTCATCTACACCTCGGGGACCACCGGGCCCCCCAAGGGCTGCATGCTCTCCCACGGCAACGGCACCGCCCTGTGCGACATGGTCGAGCAGCTGGGAATCGTGCGCCCCGGCGACGTCTCCTACCTGTACCTGCCCCTGGCCCACGTGTTCGCCCAGCTGATCGAGCTCTCCGGCCTGTACCTGGGCGCCACGCTGGCCTACTTCGGGGGCGACACCAAGCAGATCATCCCCGAGCTTCAGGACGTCTGCCCCGACTACCTGCCCTCGGTGCCCCGCATCTTCGAAAAGCTCTACGCGCTGGCCACCGCCCCCCTGGAGAAGGCCTCACCCGAGGAGCGCGAGCAGTTCGCCCAGGCGGTCAAGCTGGGGGTCAAGGTGCGCGCCCTGGAGGCCCGCGGCGAACCGATCCCCGACCAGCTGCGGGGGCCCTTCGAGCAGGCCGACAACCAGATCTTTAAGAAAGTGCGCTCCCTGTTCGGGGAGCGCCTGCGGGAGGCCAACACCGGGGCGGCGCCGATCGCGCCCGAGATCCTCGAGTTCTTCTACGCCGCCGGCTGTCCGGTGATGGAGGGCTACGGGCTGACCGAGACCACCGGCGTGGGGACGGTGTGCACGCGCGAGCATTTTCGCTTCGGCACCGTGGGACGGCCGATCCCCCGCGTCGAGGTGCGCATCGGCGACGACGGCGAGATCCTCATGCGCGGACCCAACGTCTTCGTCGGCTACTGGCGCAACGAGGAGGCCACCCGCGAGGTGCTCGACGACGACGGGTGGCTGCACACCGGCGACCTGGGCGAGCTCGACGACGACGGCTTCCTGAAGATCACCGGGCGCAAGAAGGACATCATCATCACCGCCGGGGGCAAGAACCTCGCGCCGGCCAACGTGGAGAACGACCTCAAGCAGTCGCGCTGGATCTCCCAGGCGGTCATGTACGGGGACCGCCGTCCCTACCCGGTGGCGCTGATCACGCTGGACCCCGAGGAGATCGGCCCCTGGGCGCGCGAGCAGGGCCTGGCCGAGGACCTCGCCGCGCTGGCCGACGAGGACCGGGTGCGCGAGCTGGTCCAGGGGATCGTCGACGACGTCAACAAACGCTATGCCCAGGTCGAGCAGATCAAGCGCTTCGCGATCCTCGACCACGACCTCTCCCAGGAGACCGGCGAGCTCACGCCGACGCTCAAGGTCAAGCGAAACGTGGTCTACGACCGATACGAGGAGGTCTTCGAGTCGCTCTACGCGCGCTGAGCGCCCCGCGCTGCGCTCAGCGCTCGCCGAGCCGGGCGGCGTGCCCCGCGCCGCCCTCCGGCCGGTGCGAAGCTCGCCTACCGGCGGCGGGTGGGCTTTCGGGCCGACGGGCACCGCCGCTTGGCCTTGGGCGTGCGCGAGCCCTTCTTTGGCCGGCAGGACCGCTTGTTCCTGACGCACTTGCGCTTGCGGGCGTTGTAGTGGTAGCCCTTCAGGCAGCGGTGCGGGCGCGTGGCCACCGGCGCTACGCCGCCGCCTCCTGCGCTCGGTAGGCATGGGCCGAGCGCGCCGCCACTGAAGGCGTTGTCTCCGGTCTCGGGATCGGCGAAGCCGAGCAGGAAGGCGGTCAGGGACACAGCGGTGCCACAGGGAGTTCCGCCGTCGAGGCTGACTTTGCCCACTACCCGCTGTCCGGCCGGTATCCGCGGGCCGTCGCAGCTCAGGCGCGTCTGCGGGCCGCGCCGGGACGGCGGAACGGTGCAGGTCACGCCCGCAGGCTGGGTGACGCTTCCCCCGGTCACGGTGACGGTGCTGTCGTAGGCGAGCAAGAACCCCGACGAACCGTCGGGCGGGGCGTCGGCAGAGCCCGCGATCGCCGTGTCGCACGCGAAGCTAAACCCCGTCGAGGTCCGGTTGCCGCTGCACGACGCCGCCGAAGCCAGGGACGGCAGTCCGATGAGCACCAGCGCGGCGAGACCCGCGCACAAACCTACGAGACGTACTGACACAACCCGCTCTCCTTCCCCCGGCCGGCCAGGGCATGCCCGGCATGCCGCCATCCGAAGTTTGGGCGAGCTTAGGCCCTCCGGGGGCCCCGTTCAAGCCGCGGCCCACGCCGGTGCCCCCGCCCGGGCTCAGCCGGTTAGCCAGCGCCGCGGGTTGTCCACGAACACGGTCTGAAACGCGGCGTCGTCGAGCACCCCCTGCTCGCGCAGCCAGGGCACCACCTCGTCGAAGACCAGCACCATGCTCCACTCCTCGCGCACGGCGCCGCCGCCGATCAGCTGCTCCTGGGCCTCGGGGGGAAACCAGTCGATCGTGGCGCAGAAGTCCTGGGAGATCAAAAGGCGCTCGGCGTGCCCCCGGCGCAGGAGCTCGGCCGTGGTGGCGTTGCGCCGGTCGGTGGGCAGGAACATGTCCAGCCCGTAGCGGTCCAGGCCGATGTAGACCCCGGTCTCGAGCAGGCCCTCGATGTAGTCGAGGTCGTCGGTGTCGCCGGTGTGGGCGATCTGGATGCGGGTCGGCTCCACCCCCTCCTCGCGGAAGATCTCGACCTGGCGCGGCCCGGTGTCAGAGGCGGGGCGCGAGTGGGCCATGATCGGCGCCCCGGTCCTCACGCTCGCCCGGGCGCACGCCCGGTGGACCTTCTCCACGTGCTCGGTCACGCCCGGCTCGTCGGCGGCGCACTTCAGGAACGCCGCGCGGGCGTCGGTGCCCTGGATCCCCGACTCGATGTCGGCCACGAAGTGGTCGGCCATGGCGTCGACGTCGCGGTTTTCGAAGTAGTGGGGCAGGTAGTCGTAGGTGTAGATGCCGGTGCAGGCGAGGATCCGCACGCCGGTCTGCTCGGCCACCCGGGCCATGAAGCGCACGTCGCGCCCGCCGAACATGGCGGTGGGGTCGACGATCGTCTGCACCCCGCGCTCCTTGGCCGCGGTCACCGCCTCCAGCGCCGCCGCCATCTCGGCGTCGGCGTCGTAGCGGTCGGGCCACTGGTCGACGATCGCCTCGTCGCGAAAGCGCACGTGCTCGTGGATGAGCACGACGCCGAGCTCGTCGGCGTCGACCGGGCCCTGGACGGTGTGCACGCTGGCCATCGCTTTCCTCCTCGCTATTGCGCCGGGCCGGCCACGTGCGCCTGCAGGCGCTGCATGCCGGCGATCCAGCGGTCGTAGTCTGAGCTCTTGCGCCGCAGGAACTCGAGCACCTCGGGGTGAGGCAGGATCAAAAAGCGCTCCTCGCGGAGCGCGTCCACCACATCGGCGGCCACCCGCTCGGGCGCCAGCAGCTCTCCGGCGGCGGCCACCACCCGGGCGCCCAGCCCCTGCTCGCCCCCGGCGTCCAGGCCGGTGCGCACCAGCGGGGTGTCCACCCCCATCGGGCACAGGCAGCTCACCCGCACCCCCCGTCCCCCGTAGGTCACCGCCAGCCACTCGGCAAACGCCACCGCCGCGTGCTTGGTCACCGCGTAGGGGGCGTCCCCGATCTGGGTCACCAGTCCGGCCGCCGAGGCGGTGGTCAGGAAGTAGCCCTCGCCCCGCTCCAGCCAGCCGGGCAGCAGGCGCCGCGCGGCGAGCACGTGGGCGTGGAGGTTGACGGCCAGCATCCGCTCCCACACCTCGTCGGGGGCGTCCACGCCCTGTCCCGAGGCGATGCCGGCGTTGGCGCAGAACAGGTCGATGTCGCCGAAGACGTCCTGGGCCTGGGAGATCACCGCCCCGAGCTCGTCCTCGACCGAGACGTCGCAGCCGCTTCCCATCGCCGGCTCCCCCAGCTCGGCGGCCACCTTCTCGGCCAGGGTGGCGTTGATGTCGGCGATCATCACCCCGCGGGCACCCTCGGCGATGAAGCGTCCGGCCATCGCCCGTCCGATCCCCGACGCCCCGCCGGTGACCACCGCCACGCGGTCCGACAGCTCCACGGTCAGGCCCCGGCCACCGTCAGGAGCGGCTGGTCTGCTCGACCAGGTCGGCCCGCTGGCCGTCGGTGCCGGGCGCCGCCCGGCTCGCGTCGCCGGAGTCGCCCTCGCGGGGCATGTGCGCGCGCAGCTCGCGACGGGCGATCGAGAGCTTGTGCACCTCGTCGGGACCGTCGGCCAGGCGCAGCGTGCGCAGGTGGGCGTACATCCAGGCCAGCGGGAAGTCGTCGCAGACGCCGCCGCCGCCGTGGACCTGGATCGCCCGGTCGATGACGCGCAGCGCCACGTTGGGGGCGGCGACCTTGATCGCCGCGATCTCGGTGCGGGCGTGGCGGTTGCCGACCGAGTCCATCAGCCACGCCGTCTTGAGCGTGAGCAGGCGCGCCATCTCGATCTCGATCCGCGCCTCGGCGATCCAGTCCTGGATGTTGCCGCGCATGGCCACCGGTTGGCCGAAGGTGACGCGCTCGATGGCCCGCGAGCACATCAGCTCAAGCGCGCGCTCGGCCGCCCCCAGGGCGCGCATGCAGTGGTGGATGCGCCCGGGGCCCAGGCGGGCCTGGCCGATCATGAAGCCGTCTCCCTCCGAGGCGATCAGGTTCGAGGCCGGGACGCGCACGTCCTCGAAGAGCACCTCGGCGTGACCTTCGGGGTCGGTGTAGCCGAACACCGGCAGGTTGCGCAGGACGGTCACCCCCGGGGTCTCGCGGGGCACCAGGATCATGCTCTGCTGCTTGTGGGGCGGGCCCTCGGGATTGGTCTTGCCCATCACGATGAAGATCTTGCAGCGCTCGCGCATCGCCCCCGAGGTCCACCACTTGCGCCCGTTGAGCACGTACTCGTCGCCCGAGCGCTCGATCCGCATGGAGATGTTGGTGGCGTCGGAGCTGGCCACGTCGGGCTCGGTCATGGCAAACGCCGAGCGGATCTCGCCGTCGAGCAGCGGGCGCAGCCAGCGCTCCTGCTGCTCGGGGGAGCCGAACAGGGAGAGCACCTCCATGTTGCCGGTGTCCGGCGCCGAGCAGTTGCAGGCTTCGGAGGCGATGTGCGAGCGGCCCAGGATCTCGGCCAGCGGGGCGTACTCGACGTTCTTTAGCCCGGGACCGAACTGGGGGTCGGGGTGGAACAGGTTCCACAGGCCCCGCGCCCGCGCCTCCTCCTTGAGCTCCTCCATCACCGGGGGCTGGGCGTGGGGGTCACCCGCCTCGTGCAGCTGCTGCTCGTAGACCGGCTCGGCGGCCAGCACGCGCTCGGACATGAACGCGCTCAGGCGCTCGGAGAACTCCTTGCCGCGCTCGGTCGCCTCGAAGTCCATGGCCGGTCGCCAGACCCTATCGCGCGCTGCTCGCCGGGGGCCTCCTTACACTGGCGGGGCGATGAAGATCGGGATCATCGGCCTCGGCTACGTGGGGCTGCCGCTGGCGGTCGCCTTCGCCGAGGAAGGGGTCGACGTGGTGGCGGTGGACATCGACCCGCGCAAGCTCGAGGCGATCGCGGCGGGCGAATCCTACATCGAGGACGTCGCCCCAGAGCGCCTGGCCGCGGCGAGCCCCCGCCTGGAGCCCACCGACCGCTACTCGCGGGTGGCCCAGGCCGACGCCGTCGTCATCTGCGTGCCCACCCCGCTGAGCGGAAACCGCGAGCCCGACCTCTCGCCGCTCATGGATTCGGCGCGCGGGCTGGCCGAGGTGCTCCAGCGCGGCCAACTGGTGGTGCTCGAGTCGACCACCTACCCCGGCACCACCCGCGAGCGGCTGGTGCCCGCCCTGGAGCTCTCGGGCCTGACCGCTGGGCGCGACTTCCACGTCGCCTTCTCACCCGAGCGCGTGGATCCGGGGCGCACCGACTACACGCTGCGCAACACGCCCAAGGTGGTGGGCGGGCTCACCGAGGCGTGCGCCGACCGCGCCGAGGAGCTCTACCGCGTGGTGTGCGACGAGATCGTGCGGGTGTCCAGCCCCGAGGCGGCCGAGCTGTCCAAGCTGCTGGAGAACATCTTCCGGTCGGTCAACATCGCCCTGGTCAACGAGCTGGCGATGCTCACCGATCGCATGGACATCGACGTGTGGGAGGTGGTCGACGCCGCCGCCACCAAGCCCTACGGCTTCATGCGCTTTGACCCCGGGCCGGGCATGGGCGGCCACTGCCTGCCCGTCGACCCCTTCTATCTCGCCTGGCGGGCGCGCGAGTTCGACATGGTCACCGAGTTCATCGAGCTGGCGGGGAAGATCAACCAGCAGATGCCCTACCACTGCGTGGCCAAGGTCGAGCGCGCGCTCAACGACCACCGCAAGCCGATCCGCGGCACCCGCATCGCCCTGATCGGGGTCAGCTACAAGGCCGGCGTGGGCGACGTGCGCGAGTCGCCGGCGCTGAAGATGATCGGGCTGCTCTCAGAGCGCGGCGCCGAGCTCTCCTATCACGACCCGCACGTACCCGAGCTCGACGATCTCGGCCTCCGCAGCGTGCCGCTGGACGAGGTGCTCGAGCGCGCCGAGCTGGCGATCATCCTCACCGCCCACCCGGGCGTCGATCACGACGCCGTGCTCGAGCGCGTCCCCGCGGTGGTCGACCTGCGGGGCGTCAGCCGCCGGGCGCGCACGGCCGGCGGCGTGGTGCGGCTTTGAGCGCCGCCGGCGCGCCCGTACGGGTGGGGGTGGTCGGGCTGGGCTACTGGGGCCCGAACCTGGCGCGCAACTTCGACGCCCTACCCGGGAGCGAGCTGCGGTGGTGCTGCGACGCCCGGCCCGAGCTGCGCGAGCAGATGGCGCGCTCGCACCCTTCGGCCCGCTTCGCCGAGTCGCTGGAGGAGCTGCTGGCCGATCCCGAGCTCGACGCGGTGGCGATCGCCACCCCGGTGCCCATCCACGCCGAGCAGGCCGAGCGCGTGCTTCGCGCGGGCAAGCACTGCTTCGTGGAGAAGCCCCTGGCCCAGTCGGTCGCCGACGCCGAGCGGGTGCTGGCCGCCGCCCAGGACACCCCGAGCACACTGATGGTCGGGCATCTGCTCGAGTACCACCCGGGGGTGAGAAAGCTCAAGCAGATCGTCGCCTCGGGCGAGCTGGGCTCGATCCACTACATCTACTCAAACCGTCTGAACCTGGGCAAGCTCCGGGCCGACGAGAACGCGCTGTGGAGCCTGGGCGCCCACGACGTCTCGGTGCTGCTGTATCTGGCCGGCGAGGAGCCCGAGGAGTACGCCGCTCACGGCGAGAGCTATATGCGCCCCGGCGTCGAGGACGTGGTCTTCGCCTTCCTGCGCTTTCCCTCCGGCCTGAGCGCCCACCTGCACCTGAGCTGGCTCGACCCCCACAAGGAGCGCCGCTTCACCGTGGTGGGCTCCAAGCGGATGGCCACCTTCGACGACATGGCCACCGAGGCCAAGCTGACCGTCTACGACAAGGGCTTTGACGAGAAGGCCGAGACCTGGGGCGAGTACATCACCCGCTCGGGTGACATCTGGAGCCCGCGGGTCCCCAACGACGAGCCGCTACGCCTGGAATGCGAGCACTTCGCCGACTGCGTGCGCCGGGGCGCCCCGCCGCTGTCTGACGGGGCCTCGGGCGTGCGCGTGGTGCGCGTGCTCGAGGAGCTCCAGCGCGAGCTGGGGCAAAGCCGCCGGCGCGCTGCGGTCGCCGCCGGCTGAGCCGCGGCCCTCAGCGCCAGCGCTCGAGCAGCTCGTCGTCGGTCACCTCGCCCCACACCCGGGCGGGGACGCCGCGCACCTTGGCGCGCGGCGCCACGTCGCGGGTGACCACTGCGCCGGCGGCGACGAACGCCTCCTCCCCCACCTGGACGCCCGGCACCAGCACGGCGCCGGCCCCCACCCGGCAGGCCCGGCGCAGTGTGGCGCCCACGAGCGCCTGGTCGGGGGGGTGGCGCCCCATCGTGTCGTCGTTGGCGGTGGTGGCGCCCGGGCCCAGGAAGACGTCGTCCTCCACCGAGCTAAACGCGGTCAGGTAGACGTTGGTCTGCACCGATACCCGCGCCCCGACGGTCACGTCGTTGTCGACCACGCTGCCGCGGCCGATCAGGCTGCCCTCGCCGATCGACACCCGCTCGCGCACGTAGGCCTGGTCTCCCACCGTGACCAGGTCGGCCAGCCGCGACCCGGCGAACACCACCGCCCCCGTCCCCACCGAGACGCGCGCCCCGAGCACCAGCGGCCCGGCGTCCTGCCCGGCCCGCGGCCCGCGCAGGGTGGGCTTGCCCAGCACGACGTGGTCGCCGATCGCGCACCCGTCGCCAAGCACCGTCTCGCCGTACACCACGACGTGGGCGCCGAGACCGACGCCCTCGCCTAGCGTGGCCCGATCGCTCACCACCAGCCCGCGGTCGCTCACGGGGCGACCCTAACCGCAACCGCCCGCCCGCCCCGGGGTGGCTCCCGCGCGCGAGCGGCGCTGCCCTAGGCTGGAGGGCGTGTCGCCGACCTGGATCTGGATGCAGGTGGCCATCGTCTTCTTCGTCGCGGTGGGCGCGGTGATCGCGATCGTCAAGCTCGCCTAGCGGTCCCGCGGTCCCGGTCTGGCGCGTAGGCGCGCGCGGACGCCCCCCGGCGATGCGGGGATATGATGCGCCGCGCCCGCCCCCGGGAGGCCGGAACCTCGGGCGGGCGGGCCCCCAGCCCCGGGGGCACCCACGCCAAGCGGATGGAGGGCAAGACATGTTCGGCTCGATCGTGGTGGGCACCGACGGTTCGGAGACGGCCAAGAAGGCGGTCGGACAGGCCGTGGACCTGGCCAAGGAGATCGGGGCGAGCGTGCATCTGGTGAGCGCCTACGAGCCCGTGTCCGGCACCCGCCTGACCGAGGAGGCCAAGGAGGCGCCGGGCGACATGCAGTGGATGATCAACGAGCGCGAGGACGTAGACGCCACCCTGGAGGACGCGGCCGAGCGGATGCGCGAGGCCGGTGTGGACGAGGTGGAGACCTACGCCCGCCAGGGCGATCCCGCCGACGCGATCCTCGACGTGGCCGAGGAGCGCAGCGCCGATCTGATCATCGTGGGCAACAAGGGGATGACCGGGGCCAAGCGCTTCCTGCTCGGCTCGGTGCCCAACAAGGTCTCCCACCACGCCCCCTGCTCGGTCCTGATCATCCGGACCACCTGAGTCCGCGCCCGCGGCGCCGTTTGAGGCCGGATTCGGGCCGGCGGACCACGGCTCGGGATCGGGGCCCCGGGACGGTGGCTCAGGCCGGCCGCGGGCCGGCCCGGGCGCCGGGCAGGCCGGCGCGGTCGTGCGGGTCGGTGGCGGCGCCGGCGTCGATCAGGCCCCACCCGTAGCGGGTGTTGTAGCCGGGACTCCCCAGCCGCCGGGCGGTGGCGATCAGGCGCTTGGTGAGCGCGTCGGGCGAGGGGTGGGCGCCGAGCACGCGGCTGGCGATGACCAGCGCCGCCGTGGCCGATACGTGGGGGGCTGCCATCGAGGTCCCCTCGTAGCCCCCCGGCATCCCGAAGCGCCGCGGCGAGGCACCGCTGAAGGTGACCTGAAAGACGTCGCGTCCAGGGGGGTCGAGCGGACGGCAGTGGGGGTCGCTGGGCTCGTCGACGTCGGAGCCGCCTCCCGGGGCGACCAGGCTCAGCCCCCGTCCCTTGTTGGAGAAGTCCGACAGGCACCCGTGCTCGGTGGTGGCGCCGATCGAGAGCACGTAGGGCGCCCGCGCCGGGTAGGCGATCGCCCCGTGCCCCTCGTTGCCCGCCGCCCCGACCACCAGCACGCCCCGGCGGTGCGCATCGCGGATGGCGGCGATCAGCTCGGGGATGTCGCGGGCGCCGACGTCGCTGGAGAACTCCAGGCTCAGGTTGATGATCTGCGCCCCGTGGCGACTGGCGAAGCGGACGCCCTGGGCGATCGTGGCGGCGTCGCCCTCGCCGTGGGCGTCGAGCACGCGCACGGGCATGATCCGGGCGCCGTAGGCGAGGCCGGTGAGGCCCTTGCCGTTGTTGGTCGCCTCGGCGATCGTTCCCGCCACGTGGGTGCCGTGGCCGTTGTGGTCGTCGGGGCGGGCGTTGTCGGCGACGAAGTCAAAGCCGCGCACGAACTGACTGGGGTAGAAGTCCGGGGAGCGCAAGAAGCGTCCGTGGTTGGCGTAGGCCACGCCGGTGTCGAGCACCGCGACGCGCACCCCGGATCCGCCGGCGGCGTGGGCGGCGATCAGGTTGCCCCACGCCGGGGGCGCGTTTACCCCGAACGGCCCGACGAAGTTCCACTGCAGCGCCTGCCAGTCGCCGGGCCGGCCGCGGCCGGGGTCGTCGGGGACGAACGCCCCGGCCGTGTGGGCGAGGTAGTCGGGTACGGCGTAGCTCACGCCCGGTCGTCGGCGCAGGCGCGCCAGGGCGTTTGCCACGCTGAGGCCGGGCGCCAGGCGGACCACCCGGCTCTGGCCGCCCAGGTTCGGCCCTCGGTTGGCGGCGGTGCCCGCCAGGGCGGCGGTGTGGGCGGTGCGCGAGCTGTGGGGGGAGAACGCGACCACGATCCGGTCCGGCGCATAGGGCGTGCCCCCGGTGGCGCTCAGCGCCCCCGCTCCCCGGGCCGGGTTCGCGGTCGCGCCCCCGAGTGCGACCGCAACGGCCAGCGCCGCGGCCGCCCCCAGCGCCCGCCGGCCGCCCCCCGGACCGGAGACCGGCCCGGGAGGGCCACCAGGCGACGAGAAGGCCAGAGCGCTCAGCATGTCCAGGGGTCCCCTGGTGGCCGCGGAGCCGGCGCCCGCGCCCGGTGGGGTGCCACAGTGCAGAGGTAGATGATGAGCGAGCGCTTCTTTCCGCGCGACGAATACTTCATGCGTCTGGCGTTACGGGAGGCCGAGCGTGCCCTCCAACACGACGACGTCCCCGTCGGAGCGGTAGTGGTCTCTCAGGGCGAGCTGATCGGGGTGGCCCACAACGAGCGCGAGCTGCGCCAGGATCCCCGCGCCCACGCCGAGGCGCTGGCGCTCGGCGAGGCCGCCCGCCGCCTGGGCAGCTGGCGGCTGCTCGACACCGTCGTGTACGTCACGCTCGAGCCCTGTGCGATGTGCGCCGGCGCGATCGTGCTGGCCCGAGTTCCCCGCTTGGTCTTCGGAGCCCTGGACCCCAAGGCGGGGGCGGCGGGCAGCGTGCTCGACGTGCTCGGCGAGCCCCGGCTCAATCATCGCCCCGAGGTGGCCCGGGGCCTGCTGGCCGCCGAGAGCGCCGAGCTGCTCGGCGCCTTCTTCGCCTCGCGACGTTAGAGCCGTTTAAGCCCCGACCGCCTGGGCGGCCGGCTCGGCGACGATCCCCGGCGCCGGCTCGCCGGAGAGCAGCAACGCCGCGCAGCGCTCGGCGATCATCACCGTCGGCGCGTGGGTGTTGCCCGAGGTCGCGCGCGGCATCACCGACGCGTCGGCCACCCGCAGGCGCCCGACGCCGTGGACACGCAGGCGGGCGTCGACCACGCCCTGGCCCTCGGGCCCCATGCGGCAGGTGCAGGTGGGGTGGTAGGTGTGCTCACACGTGGCCCGCAGCCAGGCGGTCAGCTGCTCGCGCGAGCGGATCGAGGCGCCCGGGTTGAGCTCCTCGCCGAGCAGCGAGGCCAGCGGCTCGGTGCTCGCCAGCTCGCGTACGCGCTCGATCGCGGCCAGGAAGGCCTCGATCTCGGCGGGCTGGCCAAGCATCCGGTTGAGGATCCGCGGGTGGTCGGTGGGATCGGCCGAGCGCAGGCGCACCGTCCCCCGGCTGTGGGGGCCGATGTAGGACATGCCGATCGTCATCGCCGGAGCCCCCGTCTTGCGAAAGCCGTGCTCCCAGAAATAGACGGGCGCGAAGAGGATCTGGAAGTCCGGGGCGCGCAGGTCGGGATTCGAGCGCCAGTGGAGCGCCGCCTCGGCGACCGTCGAGGACAGCTTGCCCCGCTTGGTGAGCAGCCACTGGGCCGCGTACTTGGGGTCGGTGGCGTCGTCGAGCGTGGGCAGCCGCTCGGAGCGCCAGTTCAGGAAGGCCAGCGGGTGCTCCTGGAGGTTCTCGCCCACCGCCGGGCAGTCCACCTGGGCGGCGATCCCGTGCTCGCGAAGGTGCTCGCCGGGACCCACCCCCGAGAGCATCAGCAGCTGGGGTGAGCCGTAGGCGCCCGCGCACAGGACCACCTCACGTTGGGCCCACGCCGTCTCGCTGGAGGGCCCCAGGCCGTATTCGACCCCCCGGGCCTCGCCGTGATCGATCACGATCCGGCGCACCAGCGCGCCGGTTTTGACCTCCAGGTTCGAGCGTTTGCGGGCCGGACGCAGGAAGCCGTCCGCCGCCGACCAGCGCCGGCCGCCCTTGGTCGTGGTCTGCAGCAGGCCCGCGCCCTCCTGGCGGGCGCCGTTGAAGTCGTCGTTGCGCTCGGCGCCGCTGGCGATCGCCGCTTGCACGAAGGTCTCCCAGTGGGGCGAGAGCCAGCGCCGCGCGGTCACGTGCATCTCCCCGCCGCGTCCGTGGAAGTGGTCGGCGATCTCGGCGTTGTGCTCCGAGCGCCGGAAATAGGGCAGGACCTCGTCGTAGCTCCAGCGCGTGTCCCCCAGCTCCGAGGCCCAGCCGTCGTAGTCGGAGCGGTGGCCGCGGATGTAGAGCATGGCGTTCATCGACGAGCTCCCGCCGAGCATCCTGCCCCGGGGCAAAAACAGCCTGCGGCCGTGCAGTCCGGGCTCGGGCTCGGACATGTAGTTCCAGTCGATCGGCGTCTGGAACTGCGCGGGAAAGCCGGCCGGCGCCCGCACCGAGATCTTGCGATCCGAGCCGCCGGCCTCGAGCAGGAGCACGCGCGACCCGTCGGCGCTCAGCCGGTTGGCCAGCACGCAGCCCGCCGATCCGGCCCCGATGACGATGTAGTCGTAGTTGCCCATCCGCGTCCTCCTGGTGTTCCCGGCATTGCTCCGGGGCGCGGTGGGTGCGCCCTCGGCCGGTCCGGCGCGGCGGACCGATGGGGCCACCCTACGCCAGGGGGGCGTCCTTGCGCCATTGGCGCCAGCCCGGCTGACGCTAGCCTGAGACGGCGTCATCCGGAGGGGTGGCAGAGTGGTTGAATGCGGCGGTCTCGAAAACCGTTTCGGGCGGTTTACGTCCGACGAGGGTTCGAATCCCTCCCCCTCCGCTGGATCAGGTGCCCGGGCCGCTGCGGCTCGAGCCGCAGCGGCGATCAGCCGCCTACGAGCAGGATCTCGTCGAGCCAGTCGAAGATCCGCTGCTCGCGCAACCCGCTGCCCAGCGGCTCGCAGTGGGACTCGGCGCCCTCCTCGGCGGTGAAGCGAACCAGCTGCTTGGGGCCGGGCAGGGCGTCGTAGAGCTGGCGGGACTGCCCCGGCCAGAAGGCCTCGCTGTCGGGATCGGTGATCAGCATCGGGCAGCGGATCTGCGCCAGCACGTCGGGCTCCAGGCGGTAGCGCTCGAGCTCCTTGTATACGTCGTAGTAGGAGTCGATCCCGTACGGGGCCATGCGGAAGGCGAGCGTAGCCCGCATGCTCCTGGAGAAGCGCTCGCTGCGCTGCATCCACTTCTCAAAGCGCTCGCGATCGCCCTCCTCGAGCATCTTGGTCATCGTCCTGGGCAGGGGCTCGCGCCAGGAGGTGCCCACGTCGAGCACCCCGGGGTCGGCCACCGCGGCGGCGAGCCGGGGCTCGAAGGCGACCGCCCGCGGCACCCAGTATCCGGCCTGGCTGACGCCGATGATCGCGATCCGGTCGTGCTCGACCTCGGGCCGAGCGGCGAGGAAGTCGACCACCGGCCCGATCACCGCCTCCCAATCGGGGCGAAAGTAGAGCTTCTGCTCGTGCAGGACCGCGTTCTGGCCCGGGCCGTCGAAGACCAGGACCCGGTAGCCGCGCTCCAGCGCGCCGCCGGCCCCCATCGTCCACATGGCCGCGGTGGGGCCGTCGCTGCCGTTGTTCATGATCACCGTCGGCCCCGGCTCGCCGGCGCCGGCCGGGGCGAACAGCCAGCCGGGAAGCGTCGTCTCCTCGTAGGGGATCCTCACCGCCTCGGAGCCCTCCACGAGCTCGGCGAACGCCTCCCAGCAGCGCTGAGAGGCCTGCCAGGTGGGGAGCCCGCGCGCCGGGTCATCGGAGGCGAACACCTGGTAGTTGGCGATCGAGTAGTAGATGGCGGCGCGCAGGAACCCCTCGCGCGCGCTGATCGCGTGCCCCGCGGCGCGGGAGCTTTCGGCGGCCTGTTCGGCGCGGCGAGCGGTGGCGGTCCACTCCGAGAACCAGCTCTCGGCCTTGCCGTTGCGGATCCGGCCGGCGGTGGCCAGGCACTCGCCCACGTCGGCCCCGCGCCGGTAGGCGCTGCCCAGCGCGATGTCCAGCCCGAACTGGTACTCGCTGTCCTTGAAGATCTTGATCGCCGACATCGATTGGGGCCGGCGCTGGGCGGGCGCGAGCGTGGCCGCGGTGGAGCGTAGCGGCGGCGTCTCGGAAGTAGCTCGCGCCGCGGCCTCGCCCGCCGCTTCGGCTAGTTGACGGCCCGGCGCCAGCTCGCACCCCGGCCGCCGCCGGCTCGGCTGTGTGCTGATCTCGGCGGCCGGCGCGCCGGCGGCGACGAGCGCGTCGGCCGGCGCCTTGGCGGGGAGCACGACACCGACCCGTCCTCGACCCATGAGCGCCGGAAGCCCCGCGGGGGCGGGGCTTCCGGGCGCTCGGCAGGGCGATCGCCCTGGTGTTCGGGGAACGACGCGGCGGCTAGTGCACGTAGTGCACCGCGCGGCCACCGGGGCGCCGCTTGGCGTGCCGCCGCCCGGCACGGGAGGTGGCGACCGGGACGTGCCCCCGACCGGAACCGGGCAGGCGCCGGCCGTACGGGGTGTCGGCGGTGACGCGGTACATGATGTTCACCGCCACCGTGGTCAGCGACGGGTCGCCGATCACGCAGGCCAGGAACGGAAGCGAGGACTGGAGACTGGGCGTACTCGACCCCCACTCCGCCTGGATCTGAGCCGGCGTCATCGTCTGGCCGGGACCCAGCTGGACAATCGCGGTGGGGTCCCCGCACTCCTCGCTGCTGTGACCGATCTTGACGAACGACAGTGCGTGCGACGGGGAGGGGTTCTGCACGCTGGTCAGCACGGCGGGGAACCCACCGCCGCCGTAGGAGCCCAGGTAGGGGACGAAGCCCTCGACGATCGGCTGCTCGGTCATGAACACGCTCGCGCTGTGGACGGTGCCCACCTGGGTGGGGGGCGGCCCGTCGCGCTGCCAGCCGAGGTCGATGCCCCACGTCTCGTGCTTGCGGATGAGGAACGACTTGGCGTCGGTGTCATACAGGGACAGCGCTCCGGAGCTCCCGTCGACCTTCCACTCATACACCGGGGAGTCCGAGGTGTCGAGATCGACGCCGAATCCCTGGATCGCGTGGTAGAGGTACTTGTGGTACTTGGCGTTGTAGAGCGCCACCGTGGCGCCGGCCGGCAGGGTGCGGTGGTCGCGCGGGTTGCGGCCCACGAACTGCCAGTTGCCATCCCGGCCCCAGCCGAGATCGACGGTGAGGTGGTGGTGTGAGACGGTGAGATCGGCGTCCGGGTAGTCGCTCACCCGGGCGCGGTCGTTGTTGATGAGCTCGTATGACGTGGCGGCGTTGATCCGGCCGGCACGAGCATTGACGCTCCATTGATGCGGATCTGAGGCCTGCGCCAGCGTCGGCACGGCGAGGGCGGCGAACAGCGTGGCGATCAGGACGGTGAGACGTGCGGTGCGCATGAAGACTCCTCGATTTGGCGCTGCGGATTAGACCCCTGCATCGTCCGCCTGGGCACCGCCGTTGTCGGTGATCTGTGCCGGGCTGCGAGCGTGACGATCTGCACGTTTGCGGGGCCCGCGCCGAGCCTCGGTCGCCGAGCTGAACAACCTGCTCGGGTCCTACACCTAGGCGATCGGGGCTCAGGCGTCGTAGCGGCGGCGGGCTAGCCACACGCCGAGCAGCGCGATCAGGCTGACCGCGACGAGCGCCTCGCACCAGAAGAACGACAAGTAGTCGCTGCGAACCCCGATCGGGGGCGCGTTGGGCTGGGCGTTTCGGACGGCGGGAAAGGCAAACAGGAGCGCCGCCAGGAACGTAAATACGGGGAACTGGATGAGCCGGCCGAGGAGCACCACGCGCACGAGGACCCCCAGGACACCTAGCGTCAGCGCCCACATCGTCACGATCAGAAACAGGGAGAAGAACCGGGTGGCCGCCGACCGGCGCACGTTGATGCTGACGAAATGCCCACCGTCCTTGTCCGACCCCTCTCGCCGCAGCGAGAACGAGAATCCGTGGGTGGCTGCGAAGACGTCGAGAACGCTGGGAACGGCCTGCCCGGTGTCCGAGCGAGTGATGAGGACGTCGAGCGCCGCCTGATAGCGGTCGAATGGGTAGTTGGCGACAAAGCCATTCGTAAGCGCCAACGTCACGCTCTCGGGGCGCATGACCTCGCCCTCGTTAAACGTCTTGGCCACCGGCCCGGTGGCGGTCTCGGCCAGCAGCGTCAGGGGATGGCGCAACCGGTCTTCGGGATCGACCAGCGGGCCCTTGGGAGCGAACGAGAGGCGAATGGTCGCGGTCTCGGCTGCGGGATCGACCGCCAGCGACTTGCCCTCCAAGGCAACCCCGTTGGTCAGCGCGGGATCGCCGACGACGAACGGCGTCTTGTGAGCGCTCGTCTCGTCTGAGAAGGAGCTCAGCGTCAGTGCGTAGGCGACCCCCACCCCGATCGCGGCGAGCAGGAGGCCCAGCGCGAGTAGACCTCGTCGCGAGCGAGCGGCGGGCGAGGGTGGTGAGGGGGCGCGCTCGTCGGCCATGCGGTGATCCGTCACGACCCGGGCGAGGTGGCGCTGGTCGGGTCCGGCCGACTCTATGGCGCCCGGCACGCCGTTTCAACGCGTGCCCTGGAGCGGACGCTAGCCCTCAACCCTTAAGGACGCCGATCGGCCGCAGACGGACCACGCGGGCGGCGAGCCCGGCGCGCTCGACGACCTCGACCACGCGCCCGACGTCTTTGTAGGCCTCGGGCGCCTCCTCGGCCAGGCCGCGCGCCGAGGGAGCGCGCACGACGATTCCCTGGCCCTCGAGCCGCCGGCGCAGCTCGGCGCCCTCGACCTGCTTGCGCACCGCCGTGCGCGAGAGCCGGCGGCCCGCGCCGTGGCAGGTGGTGCCGAAGGAGCGCTCCATGGCGCCGGGGCGCCCGGCGAGCACGAACGAGGCCGTTCCCATGCTGCCCGGGATGAACGCCGGCTGGCCGACCCCACGGTACTCGGCGGGGAGATCCAGGTGACCGGGAGGGAAGGCGCGCGTGGCCCCCTTGCGGTGAACGCACAGCTGGCGGCCGTGATGGCGCTCGAGCTTGGCCACGTTGTGGGCGACGTCGTAGACCTGGTGGGTATCCCGTGCCGCATCGGGCCCGAGCACCTGGGCGATCGCCTCACGGGCGCGGTGGGCGATCGCGGCGCGGTTGGCCCAGGCGAAGTTGGCCGCCGCCGCCATCGCTCCCAGATAGTCGGCCCCCTCAGGGGAGTCGAGGGGCGCGCAGGAAAGCTGGCGGTCTGGGAGCTCTATCCCGTGGCGCGAGAGCGCGGCGTCCATGCGCTTTACGAAGTCGGTGCACACCTGGTGGCCCAGCCCGCGGGAACCAGAGTGGATGAGGAGCGCGACCTGACCCTGGCGCAGTCCAAACGCCCGGGCGGCCTCCGGCTCATAGACGCCGTCCACGCGCTGGAGCTCGAGAAAGTGGTTGCCCGACCCCAGCGTGCCCAGCTGGCCGGCGCCGCGCTCGCGGGCCCGGGGGGAGACGGAGCCCGGCCGGGCTCCGTCCAGGCGCCCCTGCGATTCGGTGAGGTGCAGCTCCTGCTCGCTGCCGATCCCCAGTTCCTCATACAGCGCCCGTGGCCCCTCCTCGAGTACCCGCTCGAGCTTGGCGCCCACTAGGCCACGGCGGGATCCCTTGCCACCCGCTCCGACCGGGACCCGCCGAGAGATCTCGTTCACCAGGGCCTCGCGGCGCTCGCCCAGCTCGGCGTCGTCCAGAGGAAGAGCCAGCAACCGCACGCCGCAGTTGATGTCGTAGCCCACGCCGCCGGGGGAGACCACTCCGTCGGGCGCCTCGGTAGCCGCCACCCCGCCGACCGGAAACCCGTAGCCCTGGTGGATGTCGGGCATGGCCAGCGCGGCTTCGACGATCCCCGGCAGGGTGGCCACGTTGACCAGCTGCTCGAGCGAACGGTCCTGCTCGATGGCCGCCAACAGCTCGGGGTCGGCGAACACCCGGGCCGGGACCCGCATGTCCGACCGGGCGCTGGAGGGTATCTCCCACAGCTCTTGGTCGACGCGCGCGATCGCCAGCTCAGACATCGAGTACCACCGTGGCGCGGTAACCGGAAGTACAAGGCTCAAAGGCCAGCCGGTGGTAGGTGACCGCCTTGACCAGCGGCGGCGGATCGCCGAGGCGGCCGGCCACGGTCGCCGTCACCCCCCGGGCGCTCAGCTCCAGCGACTCCAGCGCCACCGGCACGAACCCCTCCGACTCGGCCGCGAACACAAGCTCGTCCAGCCAGGCGGCCAGCAAGGCCGGTCGATCAGGCGCCCCCACCGCGATCCGCCGGCGCTCGAGACCCTCGCCCTCGACGTCCAGCAGCTCGGCCAGCCCCGCCAGCGCCTCGGCGAAGACCTCCTCCTCGGTGGCCGCCTCGATCGCCAGCTCCACCTCCGCGGTGTGATCGACCCAGCGATACATGGTCCGATCATCGCGCGTCGACGAGCCGCCCGCCCAGCAGGAAGCGCGTCGGGGATGAGCGGGGGCGTCGGAGCTGCATGACAGAGTGCCGGCCTTCGAGGGTCGCCGCGGCCCGATCGACCATCCACGGAGGTAGGCATGAGAAAGCTCGTCCTGGCGGCAGCCACGCCGACCGCGCTGGCCCTGTTTGCCGTTCCCGCCGTTTCGGCTCCGACCCACAAATGTGGTCATATGGGCACGGCGGTGGGCAACATCCGAGCCATCAACACCAACTGTGCGACCGCGCGCAAAGTCGCGCGGGCCGACCTTCAGGGAAAGCGCTACCGGGGCTTTCGCTGCACCTCCAAGCGCTATCCCGCGGGGGCGTCGGTGACCTGCCGCAAGGGCAAGAAGAAGGTCACCTTTCAAGTCGCCGACTAGTAGCTGGCGCCAGGGCAGAGCGGCGATCCCGGCGCCGGCCGACGGCTATGTCGGGGTCGTTGCCCCGACCTCCTCGAGCGCCGCACGAAGCTCGTCGACGTCCTGAAAGTCGAGCCCCAACATGTGGTCGTGTCGGTAGCGCACCACGCCCTGCTCGTCGACGATCACCACCGCGCGTCGCGTGCCCACCACCGGCGCGTGCGCCCCGTAGGACTTGGCCACGGCGCCGTCGATGTCGGCCAGCAGCGGCACGTTGAGCCCGTGCTTGGAGGTGAACTGGCGGTGTGAGTCCAGATCCTGGGATGAGATCCCGACGACCACCGCGTCCAGGGCATCGACATCCTGGGGCCGGTCGCGGTAAGAGCAGAACTGACGGGTGCATACCGGCGTGTTGTCTCCGGGATAGAACAGCAACACCACGCGCTGGCCGCGCTGCTCGGACAGACGGAACGGACCCTCCGTCCCCGGCAGTTCGAAATCGGGCGCCTGGCCCCCCACCTTCGGTCCTCTGGCCATGCCTGCCTCCTGGCTCGGGTGGGGCGATCCTAGCGCCCGCCCTCCGGCCCGCCTCGCCCGACGGCTCGCCCGGCACACCGAGAAGCGGTGCGCGGGTCAAGACGTCATCCCGGGGCGAAGCCGAGCTGGAGGGCAAGCAGCGAGGCGATCGCCGCGAGGCAGAAGACATGATCGCGCCAGATCGACCGGGCCAGACGGCTCTGGGTCTCGAGGGGGTCGGCGCGGGCGCCGAGGCGCACCGCGCTGGGTACGGTGTGGATCGCCGCCAGCACGACCGCCGCTCCCGCCAGGGCGAGCGAGGCCCACGCCACCCAGCTCGGCCCGTCACCGGCGAGGACCTCGGCGACGACGGCGCCGATGGTCAGCACCATCACTGCGGCCACTAGGCGGTTCATCGGGCGCGCGCTGGTGGTGACGCGCCGGTAGTAGGCGGCGATCGAGGCCAGGCTCTCCTCGGACACCGCACTCGGACCACGCGTGCCGCGCACCTGCATATCGAACATCAGGTCAAACCACAGCACGGCGAGCAGAAACCCCGCTCCCGCGCTCACGAACGGTGTCACGCCGGCGAGTATCCCGGTTAGCGCCGCGAGCGCCGGTGATGACGGCGCGGGCGCGGGCGCCGGTGGCGCCGATGACGGCGGTGCGCTCGAGCCCGCGGGCGCCCGCTGTGGTTGGTGCCCCGCGCGCTCGAGGTCCCCCCGCGCCGGCCGCTCGGTCGTCTCGGCCAGGTCGGCTTGATCTCGTGGTGGGCCGAGCAGAAGGAATCGCGCATCGCGCGGTATCCGGCGGGCTGGTAGGAGTCGATCATCTGCGCCCATAGCCGAGAGTTGAGGTCGATCTCGTCCGCCACGCCCTGGCGCTCCTCCGCCGTGCGCGCGCTCAGCAGGCGTTCGGCGTTGCGCCACGCCAGCTCGCGCCAGCCCTTGACCATCTCCAGGGTGCCCTGATTGAGCGGAGGCAGCGGCTGGATGTAGCTGAAGAACGGGTCGTAGTGCTCGGCGTAGTAGGTCTCTAGGGCGTCGAACACGGCGGCGTTGATCGCGTTGACCGCGTCGTGATCGGGCTTGCGCGACTGGCCCTGGGGGGTGGTCACCCCCATCTCGGCATAAACGAAGGGCAGGTCGTGCTGGGTGTGGGCGCTGCTGGCCAAAAGCACGTCCTGACCGCCGTTGTCCTCGCCGTGGGCGGCGGCGTCAAGGGTCACCCGCCACGCCGCGGGCACCGGCCGGCCGGCGTCGTAGTCGGACAGCGCCTGGAAGTAGTGGTTGGAGAAGTACACGATCGTGTAGGTCATCCACTGGGGGTCGTGGATCGTCCCGTCCAGCACCGCCCGACGCAGGCCCTGGGTGATGCGTATATAGGCCAGCGTGAACAGCGCCCGGTGATCGCAGGCGGCATCCTGGCGCCGCCAGGTGGCCTCCAGCCGGACGAGCAGGTCATCGATGCAGGCCAGGCTCGCCCGGCGGCAGTTCTCGACCGGATGAGGCTGGATCCCGGGCGCGAGCGCGACGCCGGGGAGGAGCTCGGGCCAGGGCGGGTTATCGGCGGCCAGAGCGGGCACGCCGGGCAGGCCGACCACGAACAGGACCACGCCGAGGGCCCCACCCCGCCGGGTGAGTCGACCGGCTCGTCTGAGGCTCCTCCCGGACACCGCCTCCCCTGGGGACAGTCTTACCCACCCGCGCCCGGTTCGACGAGCGACCGCCGCCGCCAGGCGCCGGTGGGTGCCGGTCGGGCGCCCGGTTGCCAGACTGAGAGGGGGGTGTCAGCGCTCCAACGACCGCTCCGATTCGCCTTGCTAGGTGTCTAGAGGCCGAGCCTTGCCCAAGCTTGCCTGGCAGTTAGGTCCCCGCGCCCTGGTCGGCCTGCTGGCCGCCGCCGCGCTGATGCTCGCCCCGACGCCGTCGGGCGCGGCGGTGCCCTCGCCCGCCAGCGCCCGGGCGGCCAAGCGCGCGCCCAAGCACCGCAAGTCCCACGGCAAGCGACGCCGTCCCCGCAAGGCCCAGCAGCCTCGGCTGCGTGGGTGGGCGCTGCGCGCCGACTCGGCCTACCACGCGATGCAGTGGTACTTCTACGTCAAGCCCTACAGCCTCTATCGCGGATCGCCCTATTCCTATCTGTGGGCCTTCTCCCAGGCGATGACCGGCACCGTCACCGCGGCCATGGTCCCGTCGCTGGGCAAGAGCTATTTCCCCGAGGTGCGCGACCGCCTCCTCGGCCTCGACCACTACTGGGACCCCGTGCTCGATCCGCCGGGCTACGACGGCGGCGTGGTGGCGCCGCTGGGCCCGGGCGGGATCCGCTACTACGACGACAACGACTGGGTGGCGTTCGAGCTGCTGCGCTTGCGCCACCTGCGCGGCTTCGGCGCCCGCCTGAGCCGCGTGCGCCAGATCTTCCGCCTGGAGGAATCGGCCTGGGATGACGACAGCACCCATGCCTGCCCGGGCGGGATCCCGTTCGCGGACTCGCTCGAGAACGCCGTGCGCAACACGGTCACCACCGCCCCGGGTGCCGAGCTGGGAGCCCAGCTCTACCGACTCACCCACAACACCGAGTACCTGGTGTGGGCCAAGCGGATGTACGAGTGGGTGCGCAGCTGTCTGCTACTTCCCAACGGCCTGTACGCCGACAGCATCGGCTACGACGGGAAGGTCGACACCAACACCTGGAGCTACAACCAGGGGTCGATGATCGGCGCCGGGGTCCTGCTCTACCAGGCGACCGGGGAGGACCGCTACCTCAACGAGGCGTCGCGTACCGCCGCCAACGCGCTCGCCCACTGGGGCGTGCCCCAGCTGCTGGCCGAGTCTCCCTTCTTCGTCGCCGTCTTCTCGCGCAACCTGCTCTACCTCAACAGCGTGCGGCCCAAGGCGGCCTATCCGGGCCTGGTCCGCCAGTACGCCGACTACATCTGGACCAAGGTCCGTGACCCGCACAACGGCCTGTTCCCCCTTGACCCCGGGCACACGGTGCAGTTGCTCGACCAGGCCTCGGCGCTCCAGATCTTCGGCCTCCTGGGCTCCTCGCCGGGCACCTACTACTGATCGTCGGTCAGCGCCGCCGGCGGCGCTTTAGCGCCATGCCCTCGAGCACGTGGGCAACGCTCTCGCAGGCGTCGACCGACGCCTCGAGCGACTCGAAGATGTCCTTCCAGCGGATCACCACCATGGGGTCGATGCCGCCGGCGAACAACGACGCCAGCCCGTCGCGCAGCAGACGATCGCCCTCGTTCTCCAGCCGGTGGATTTCGACCAGGGACCCGGCGTAGTCGCCCCCGGTGCGCAGGGCGCGCAGGGCCGAGGCCACCTGTTCTCCGCTGCCGACCAGGACATCGGCCAGGGCCACCGCCTGCTCCATGGTGGCCTCGACGCCGTACAGGCCGAGGGTGTCGGCGGTCTGCTCGGCGAAGTCGACGACGTCGTCGAGCGCCCGCGCCAGCTCGTAGCCGTCGATCGAGTCCAGCCCGCGCTGGCGGCGGCCGCCATCGTGCAGGCCGTGGATGATGTCGTGGGTGATGCGGTCGCCTTCCTGTTCGCAGATCAGCAGCTCGCGGGCGAGCTCGGCGCGCTCGGGGTAGTCGGCCAGCAGGTCGCGCAGCAGCAGGGTCGAGCGCTGCACGTTGCGTCCCGCCTCCTCGAACAGGGCCAGCGTGCGGGCGTTGGTCGTGCCTGTGCCGAAGGCCACGGCGCCAGCCTAGTGGCCCGAGCATCGATTGAGGGGGCCCTGCGGGCCCCGGGTTTTACAGCCTGATAACGCCGGGCCATCGTGGCGCGGCCAGACTCCGGCGCCGATGCGAGCGCTGGAGATCGGCGGCCGGGCACCGACCTCGCGGGCCGGGCCGCCAAGCGATCGTGGCTCCGACGGCGGGCGTCAGGTGCTGCGCGCCGGAGAGCTCGAGATCGAGCCCTTCGGGGGGCTGGTGCGGGCGCACGGGCGCCCGCTGGCGCTCTCGGTCCGCGAGCACGCGCTGCTCGTGGCCCTGGCGCGCGCGCGGGGCCGGGTGATCAGCCGCGGCCAGCTCTATCTGCTGGTGTGGGGCGGGGAGCTGCGCCCCGGGGATCGTTCGGTCGATGTCTACGTCTCCAAGCTCCGGGCCAAGCTGGAGGCCGTCCTGCCCGACCGGCGCTTCATCCACACACATTTCGGTTTCGGCTACCGGTTTGAGCCCGAGCCCGGCGATGGGGACGGTTCACAGGCTTTTCACAAGCGGGGGGCGGGCCGGTAGGAGACTGCCGGCCGGCCGGACGCTCATACCCAAGAGAAGGAGAAGCGAGTGAAGATACGTGTGACGCTGGGCCTCGCGGCCGCCGCGCTGTCGCTGTTCGCGGCCGCCTGTGGCTCGAGCAGCTCGAGCAGCTCAACCAGCACCGGCGGCGGAGGGACCTCCGGCGGAGCGACGCTCAACGGCGCCGGTTCGACCCTCGCCGCCCCCGTGTATCAGCAGTGGGCGAGCAAGCTCAAGGACCAGGGCGTGAACCTCAACTACGCCGCCGTGGGCTCCGGCGCCGGGGTGGCCCAGTTCACCGCGGGCACGGTCAGCTTCGCGGCGTCCGACCCCCCGCTGAAGCCCGCCGAGCAGGCCAAGCTCACCAAGGGCAAGGCGGTGCACATCCCGACGGTCCTGGGGGCGATCACCGCTTCCTACAACCTGGCGGGCGTCAAGAGCGGCCTGAAGCTCGATGGCCCGACGCTGGCCGCGATCTTCCTGGGCAAGATCACCAAGTGGAACGCTCCGGAGATCGCAAAGCTCAATCCGGGGGTGACGCTACCTTCGTCGGGCATCACCGTGATCCACCGTTCGGACTCCTCGGGAACGACCGCCGGGTTCACCTCGTTCCTGGCGGCCAGCTCGCCGCAGTGGGCGTCGCAGGTGGGTACCGACAAGACGGTCAAGTGGCCCACCGGCACCGGCGCCAAGGGCAACGCCGGCGTGGCCGCGGCGGTCAAGCAGAACTCCGGCGCGATCGGCTACGTGGAGCAGGCCTTCGCCCTGCAGAACAACTTCACGTACGCCGCGGTCAAGAACAAGTCCGGCAACTACGTGAGCCCCACGATCCCCTCCACCTCGGCGGCGGTCACCGGCGTCAAGGTTCCGGCAGACCTGAAGTTCAAGGCCACGGACACCAAGGCGGCCCAGGGCTATCCGATCGTCTCGCAGACGTTCGTCATCGTCTATCGGGACCTGTGCAAGGGCGGGCTGAGCCAGTCTCAGGCCTCGGCGATAGTGAAGTTCCTCAACTACGGCCTGGGCGACGGCCAGAGCGTGGCCCAGCAGCTCTCCTACGCGCCGCTGCCTGCGCCGCTGCTGGCCAAGGCCAAGGCCGCGGTGGGCAAGCTCACCTGCAACGGCCAGCCGGTGAGCGGCTAGCAGCACCCGGGCCCGGTGGAGGCGCATGTAGCGACACCGGGCGGCGCCCCCTCGATCTTCGAGGGGGCGCCGGGCGCCCGCGCGGCCGATCGGGTCTTCCGGAGCGTGCTGACCGCGCTGGCTCTGGGGATCCTGGCCCTGATCGTCTTCTTCTTCGTCTTTCTGGTCGTCAAGGCCAACCCGGCGCTGTCTCGCTTCGGGATCTTCGGCTTTACCTTCAACAACGACTGGGACGTCTCGCGCTCGACCTACGGCGCGTGGCCGCTGCTGGTCGGCACGCTGATCACCTCGGGCATCGCGCTGATCATCGGCGTGCCGGTGGCGATCGCCACCGCCCTGTACATCAACGAGCTCTGCCCCCGGCGACTGCGCGGACCGCTGACCGTCCTGGTCGAGCTGCTCGCCGCCGTGCCCTCGGTGGTCTACGGCCTGTGGGGCTTTCTGGTGCTGGTGCCCAAGCTCAAGGGGGCCCAGCAATCGCTGGCCGACACGTTCGGCTTTTTGCCCTTCGTCGGGGGGCATGTCGCCGGCCCCAGCTATTTCATCGCCGGTTTGATCCTGGCCATCATGATCCTGCCCATCGTCTCGGCGATCTCGCGCGAGGTGATGAGCACGGTGCCCGCCGACCACAAGGAGGCGGCGCTGGCGCTGGGGGCCACGCGCTGGGAGATGATCCGCACCGCCGTACTTCCCTACTCGCGCTCGGGCGTGGTGGGGGGAGCGATGCTCGGGCTGGGCCGCGCGATCGGCGAGACGATCGCGGTCACCCTGGTGGTCGGCAACGCGCCCCAGATCGGCAAGAGCCTGTTCGACCAGGGCTACACGTTGGCGGCGGTGATCGTCAATGAGTTCGGCGAGGCGGCCACCGACCGGCTCCACACCGGCGCGCTGATCGCCGCCGGCCTGGTGCTGTTCGTGCTCACCCTGCTCGTCAACGCCGCCGCCCGCGCATTGGTCAGCCGCGCCGAGCGCCGCCAGCGGGCGACCGGGGGAGCCGTGCCGGCCGGAGCCGCCGCCGCCGCACGGGTGGGGGCATGACCGCGCTGCCCGTCATCAGCGCCCGCCGCCGCCGCACCGACCTCTTCGCCCGGGGCGTATTCGCTGCGCTGACGCTGGTGGCCATCGTCCCCCTGGTGCTGATCATCTACTACATCCTCGACAAGGGCCTGGGCGCGATCTCCTGGCACTTCCTCTCCACCGATCCGACCGGCAACTTCCTCGGCGACCCCGGGGGGGTAAAGAGCGCGATCCTGGGCACGCTCGAGATCGTGCTCATCGCCACGGCGCTGGCCGTGCCCATCGGAATCGGCGTGGCCCTGTACCTGGTCGAGTTCGGGCGGGGGACCGTGCTGGGCGGCGTGGTGCGCTACTTCGTCGACGTCCTCACCGGGGTGCCCTCGATCGTGTTCGGACTGTTCATCTACACCGGGCTGGTGGTCACCCACACGCTGGGCAGCTTCGCCGGGTGGAAGGGCGCGGTCGCGCTGGCCCTGCTCATGCTCCCGGTGGTCACGCGCTCGGCCGAGGTGGTGCTCATCCTGGTGCCCGACTCCCTGCGCGAGGCCGCCCTGGCACTGGGCGCTCCGCGCTGGCGGGTGGTGGCGCGCGTGGTGCTGCCCAGCGCCCTGACCGGGCTGATCACCGGGGGGCTGCTGGCGGTGGCCCGGGCGGCGGGCGAGACCGCCCCCCTGATCTTCACCATGGGCAGCACGCTGCCCACCAACTTCGATCCGTTCAAGCAGATGAACTCGCTGCCGGTGCAGATATTCAACGATGTGGGCCAGGCTCAAGACCGCCTGGTCACCCGCGCCTGGGGTGCCGCGCTCACCCTGGTGGCAATGATCCTGATCCTCACCCTGATCGCGCGCACGCTTGCGCGCAGGAGCCGCCTAACATGACCGGCGATGGATTCGCCGCCAGCCAGACGGCCGCCGCGGCCGGCGAGCACGGCTTGAGCCGCTCTCCCCAGACCCGGCGCCCGCTCGTGGCCCAGGCGCCCTCGGCCTCGGCGCGCCCCACGAAGGCGGCCCGCCGCGTGCGGCTGGAGGGACTGGACGCCTACTACGGCGACAACCATGCGCTGCGCGGCCTCGACCTCGAGTTCGAGCCCAACAAGGTCACCGCGATCATCGGCCCCTCAGGGTGCGGCAAGTCGACCATGATCCGCTGCATCAACCGCATGCACGAGGAGATCCCCGGCGCCCGGGCGGAGGGGAAGGTGTGCCTCGATCAGGTCGACGTCTATGACCCCTCGGTCAACGTGGTGGCGGTGCGCCGCGCGATCGGCATGGTCTTCCAGAAGCCCAACCCGTTTCCGACGATGTCGATCTTCGACAACGTCGCCTCGGGCATCCGACTCAGCGGGGCCTCGCGGGCCGACCTGCGCGATCGGGTCGAGCGCGCGCTGCGGGGCGCCGGGCTGTGGGATGAGGTCAAGGACCGCCTCGCCGAGCCGGGGATCGGGCTGTCCGGCGGCCAGCAGCAGCGGCTGTGCATCGCCCGCACGATGGCCGTTGACCCCGAAGTCCTGCTCATGGACGAGCCCTGCTCGGCCCTGGACCCCATCGCCACGCTGAAGGTGGAGGAGCTGTTGGCCGACCTCAAGCAGCGGGTGACGGTCGTGCTGGTGACTCACAACATGCAGCAGGCGGCGCGCGTCGCCGACTCGACCGCCTTCCTGCTCGACGGCGAGCTCGTCGAGGTCGGCGCCACCGACGAGATGTTCACCCAGCCCAAGGACTCGCGCACCGAGGACTACGTGACGGGCAAGTTCGGCTAGCGCCCATGGGACGATGAACCAGAAGCCCGGACGGGTCCACTTCCAGGAGCAGTTGGCCGAGCTCGAACGGCTCGCGCTGGGGGCCCTGGACATCATCGTCGAGCAGCTCGACCGCACGATGGAGGCGCTGATCCACCAGGACATCGAGCTGGCGGAGATGATCGTCGCCGACGACGATCGCGTCGACGGCCGTTATCTGGAAGTCCACCAGGGGATCCTCTCCTTGCTTGCCCTGCAATCGCCGGTGGCCAGCGACCTGCGGCTGGTGGCCGCGTTGCTGCACACGATCAAGCACGTCGAGCGCATGGGCGACCAGTGCGTCAACATCGCCAAGCTCATCCCGCTGTCGGGCCACGATGCCCCGGTACGCAGCGAGGTGCTCGAGATGCTGGCCCGCATGGGCGAGCACGCCCGCGGGGAGGTACGCCAGGCCAAGCGCTGCTTTGCCGAGCGCAACCTGGAGCTGGCGCGCGACCTGATCCTCCAGGACCGCCAGATCAACCGCCTGAACCGCGAGATCTTCCAGGTCGCCCAGGACATCGGCGAGGACCCCGATACGCGCGAATGGGCGATGCACATGGTGCTGGTGGCGCGCGCCCTGGAGCGCCTCGGCGACAACGCGGTCGACATCGGCGAACAGGTGGTGTTCGTAGTCACCGGGGTGTTCGGGAGCTTCTCGCACTCCGCCGAGCCGGTCACCCGCTGAGCATCCGTCGTCCTGGGCGCCGGCCGATCCGGGCCGTCTAGCCCGCAAATAGCGCGATCGACGGTGTGACTTTTCCGTTACCGGACGGCGCAGACGGCCTAGATGGGGCCGCGCCGCCGAATACACTTGCCATCGATGAACGAGCGGCCTCAAGCGGGCCTGCGGGTGGTAGGGGCGGCTCGTCCGAGCGCCACCGGGCCGATTCGCCTGGCGGTGCTGGATCGCGACTCGGGCTTCCTGCACGTCCTCACCAAGCGCCTGGACGCCCTCGGCTGGGAGCACCGCGTCGTTCCTGGCGCCGTGCCGCTGGAAACCGTCGTCGCCATGCGCCTCAACGCCGTGCTCGTCGACCTGGCGATCCTCGGTCCGCCCGGGTGGGCGTATCTAGAGAAGCTGTGCTCGACCCTCCCCGGACTGGGCGTCGTGGTGTGCACCGGGCGCTCAACCGTCGCCCAGCGGGTTCGGGGCCTGCGGCTGGGGGCCGACGACTGGATCACCAAGCCCTGCCACCCCGAGGAGGTCATCGCCCGCGTCGAGGCGGTCGTTCGGCGTCGCCGCCGCAGCGAGACGCGCCATGACCAGCCGCCGCTCGTCGCCGGCGAGCTCGAGATCCGCTCGGACCAGTTCCAGGCCTTCGTCAAGGGCCACAGCGTCGAGCTCACGCGCCGGGAGTTCGAGCTGATCGAGCTGCTGGCCAACGCCGAGGGCAGGGTGCTCGAGCGCGAGGAGATGTACCAACGCGTGTGGGGCTATGCCATGGCCCGGGGCGATCGCTCGGTCGACGTGTTCGTGCGCAAGCTGCGCCAGAAGCTCGAGCAGGCATCGCCCGGGTGGCGCTACATCCACACCCACGTCGGCGTTGGCTATCGGCTCGCCGCCGAGCCGGTGGGCGCGCCCGGATCACAGCTGCCCCCCGTGCCCTTCGAGGACGCCGCCGCCCAGCCCCAGGCCGGCGCCGGCTCGACCGCCGCCCCAACCCCCGACCTCAGCGCCGAGCTGGCGGGCGCCGAGCGCGGGGCCCGCTAGGAACCGCGGCGCCTACTCCGCGGGCGCGGGCAGAGCCCCGTCGGGGCGCCCGACCTCGGCCAGCGACTCGACCTCGCGGGGGCGAAGCAGTACCAGCAGCGCCGCCGATCCGCCCTCGACGCCCAGCCCGGCCAGGCCGCCCTTCTTGAGGTCGATCCGTCCGCCGGTGAGGTCGGCGACGATCTGCGACAGGTCGGGCTCGTGGCCGACCAGCAGCGTGGGGCCCTTGGCTTTCTCGGTCAGCGCGACGGCGTCGCGGGCCTGAAAGCCGCCCGACAGCGGCTCGTGGACCACCGGCTCCAGACCGAGCGCCACACACACCAGCCGGGCTGTGTCCAGCGCCCGCACCCGCGGGCTGGTAAAGACGGTGTCAAACTCGAGCCCCAGCCGGGCGAGGGCCTCTCCGGCGGCGTGCGACTGGCGCTCACCGCGCGCCGTCAGCCGCCGATGGAGGTCGGGCCGGGCGTCATGCGACTCCGCCTCCCCATGGCGGAGTAGCCACAGCTGTCTCGCCATCGCGCCAAGCCTACCGAGCGGCCCCCGGCTTGCGCCCCTCGCCGCCCGCCGGGCCCAGCCGCTAGCGTCCCGAGCGTGATCTGTGCGTGCATCGATATCGGCTCCAACACCACCCGCCTGCTGGTCGCCGAGCCCAAGGACGGCCGCCTGCGCGAGCTGTTGCGACAGCGCGCGTTTACGCGCGTGGGCAAGAACCTCAAGGGCAACGATCGGATCTCGGACAAGAAGATCGCGCAGGTCGCCGAGGTCGTCGCCACCCAGGTCCGCGTGGCCCAGGAGCTCGGCACCCAGAACATACGCGCCGTGGCCACCGCCGCCATCCGGGAAGCCGCCAACCAGGAGGATCTGGCGGAGGCCATCCGCGAGACCGCCGCCGTCGCCGTCGACGTCCTCACCGACGAGGAGGAGGCGCGCCTGGCCTTCGTCGGCGCCACGCGGGCCCTGGACCATGCCCCCGACGGCGACGTGGCGGTCGTCGACGTGGGCGGTGCCTCCAGCGAGATAGCGGTGGGCACGGTGGCCGGCGGCGCTCGCTGGACGGCGTCGTTTCGAGTGGGCTCCGGGGTGCTGGCCGACGCCTACCTGCGGTCCGATCCCCCCTCGACCGAGGAGCTCGACGCCGCCCGCGCCCACGTCGAGGGCGCCTTCGAGGGCCTGGCGCTGGCCCAGCCCGAGCTGGCGATCGCCGTCGGCGGCACCGCCACGTCGCTGCGACGCCTGGCCGGTGCCCGGCTCGAGCACGAGACGATCGAGCGCAGCCTGCGGATCCTGGCCAGCCAGTCGGTCGAGGAGGTGGCGGCCCGCTTTGAGCTCGAGCCCGAGCGCGTGGGCTTGCTGCCCACCGGCATGCTCATCCTCGAGCAGGTCTCCGATCTGCTGGGGCGGCCGCTGCTGATCGGCAAGGGGGGCCTGCGCGAGGGTGTGATCATCGACATGCTCGCCCGCGAGGGGGTGCTGGGCTGATGGCCAAGGCCCGTCCCGTGCAGCTGCATCCCGGCGAGCCGTTTGCCGCCGCGGCCGCTCGCGTGGTGACCATCCGCGCCCAGGAGGTCTTCGACCACTCCCCCGGGGTTCTCGACACCACCGACATCGAGCGGGTCCACGACATGCGCGTGGCCACCCGCCGGCTGCGCGCGGTGCTGGAGATCTTTGCCCCGTGCTTTCCCAAGGCCGACTTTCGCCCCGTCCTGCGCGAGGTCAAGGAGCTCGCCGACGTGCTCGGGGAGCGCCGCGACCCCGACGTCCAGATCGAGGCCTTGGAGGAGGTGGCCAGCGCGGGTCCGGCCGGCGATCGTCGCGCGCTCGGCTCGCTGATCGGCGAGCTCCGTGCCGAGCAGGCGCGCGCCAACGGTCGGCTGGAACGGGCGCTGCAGAAGGCCGAGCGCCGGCGCCTGGCCGAGCGCCTGGCGCAGCTGGCCGAGGCGGCGGTGGCGGAGGCGGCGTGAAGGCACGCAAGGTCAAGGGCTTGGACCCCGACGCCCCGCTGGGCGACAACGCGGAGCGCATCGTGTCGGTGCGCCTGGACGAGGTCTACGACCTGGCCCCGGGAGCGCTTGACCCCGACGACCCCCGGTCCCTGCACGATATGCGCATCGCGGCCAAGCGCCTGCGCTATCTGCTCGAGCTCACCGCGCCCTGCTTTGGCCCCTACGCCGGCAAGGCGGCCAAGCGAGCGCGCGAGCTCCAGGAGCTCGCCGGCGAGGTCCACGACTGCGATGTCATGCTGCCCCGCATCCACGACCACCTGGCTCGCCTACGGGCCGAGGATGCGCACCGGCTGTCCGAGCGCTACCGGGAGAACGGCGGCCAGGAGCCCGCGGCGCTGGCCCGCACTCCCGGCCGCAACCTCTACCGGGGACTCGAGCTGCTGGCCGCTCACTACCAGGCGCGTCGCGAGCTGGCCCACGAGCGCTTCGTGGTGCGCTGGCGTGAGATCGACAAAGAAGGCATGCGCCGCCGGCTGAGAGTAGCCCTGCGGTCGCGCAGCCCGGCAGGCGCTACGCTCGCGGAGGTGGGCGGCCGCAAAGCCTGACCGGCGACCGCGCCATCGACCGCCAGCATGACCGATTCCAGCATCGCCACCAACGGCTCCCCGGTCGCCGTCGAGGCTGCCGTCGCATCGGACGGTTCCCGCGAGGCGCCCGCGCTGGGTGACCCCTCGCTGTACTTCAACCGCGAGGTTTCCTGGCTGGACTTCAACGACCGTGTGCTGCAGCTGGCCGAGCAGCCGAGCATGCCGCTGCTCGAGCGGATCAAGTACTGCGCGATCTACTGCTCGAACCTGGACGAGTACTACATGGTTCGCGTGGCAGGGCTGCACGACGTGGTCGAGGCCGGCGTGGACCAGAGCGGGCCCGACGGGCTGACCGCGTCCCAGACCATCACCTGCATCCACGAGCGCGTGCGCGCGCTGGAGGAGCGCCTGGCGGCGTGCGTCGCTGACCTGGTTCCCGAGCTGGCCGAGCACGGGATCCGCCTGGCGCGGATCGCCGACCTCGGGCCCGCCGAGCGCGCGGAGTTGCGCGAGCGCTTCGAGCGCCAGATCTTCCCCGCCCTGACGCCGCTGGCGGTGGGGCCCGGGCGCCCCTTCCCCTACATCTCCAACCTGTCGCTGAGCATCGCCGCCCTGGTGCGCGATCCCAGCACCGACCACGTCGCCTTCGCCCGGGTGAAGGTCCCGCGCGAGATCCTGCCGCGGTTCATCCCGCTCTCCGACGGGACCACCTACGTCCCCCTGGAGGAGTTGATCGCCGAGCACCTGGGGTCCCTGTTCCCGGGCATGGAGGTGCTCGAGTACGACCTCTTTCGGGTCAGCCGGGACGCCGATCTCGCGGTGGCCGACGACGCCGAGGACCTGGCCGAGGCAGTCGAGAACGAGTTGCGCCGCCGGCGTTTTGGCGAGGTCGTGCGCCTGGAGGTGGGAGCCGAGATGGATCCCTGCCTGCGCGAGCAGCTGGTGGCCTCGCTGGGAATCGACGACGTGCAGGTCTATCCCACCCACGGGCTGCTGGACCTGCGCGACCTCTGGCAGCTGGCTCGCCTGCCCGGCCACGCCGACCTGCGCTTCCCGCCGTTCACCGCGGTCACCCATCCCGCCCTCCCGGTCGACGACCAGGGTCGGACCGACGTGTTCGGGGCCATGCGCGAGGGCGACGTGCTCGTCCACCACCCCTACCACTCGTTTGCCAGCTCGGTCGAGCGCTTCGTCGAGCAGGCGGTGGCCGACCCCGACGTGCTGGCGATCAAGCAGACGGTCTACCGCACCAGCGACGACTCGCCGCAGGTCCCCGCCCTGATCCGCGCCGCCGAGCGCGGCAAGCAGGCGGTCTGCCTGGTCGAGCTCAAGGCTCGCTTCGACGAGCGCACGAACCTGCAGTGGGCCAAGTCGCTGGAGGAGGCGGGCGTTCACGTCGTCTACGGCCAGCCCGGGCTCAAGGTGCACGCCAAGTGCGTGCTGGTGGTCCGGCGCGAGGGCGACGGCGTACGCCACTACGTCCACGTCGGGACCGGCAACTACCACTCCACCACGGCGCGTCTGTACACCGACTTCGGGCTGTTCACCACCGACCCGGAGCTGGGCGCCGACGTGGCCGACATGTTCAACTACCTGACCGGCTACGCCCGCCCGGCCGGTTACCGAAAGGTCCTGGTGGCCCCCGACCACCTACGCGAGGCGATGCTCGACGAGATCGAACGTACGATCTCGGCGCACGCGCCCGAGCACCCGGCGCGCATCGCCATGAAGCTCAACGCCCTGGTCGATCGGGCGTGCATCGACGCGCTCTACCGCGCCTCGCAGGCCGGCGTGCGGGTCGACCTCAACGTGCGCGGAATCTGCTGTCTGCGCCCCGGGGTGCCCGGCGTCTCGGAGAACATCCGCGTGGTCTCCATACTGGGGCGCTTTCTCGAGCATTCGCGGGTCTTCTGCTTCGAGCGCGGCGCCGAGGGGCGGTGCATGTACATCGCCTCCGCCGACCTCATGCCGCGCAACCTCGACACCCGCGTCGAGCTGGCGGTTCCGATCGACGCTGCCGGGGCGCGGGAGGAGCTGATGGACGTTCTGGAGCGGTGCTTCGCCGACGACAGCCAGTCCTGGGAGCTGCAGGAGTCGGGCGGCTGGACCCGGCGCACGCCGCGCGGACCCGAGCCGCGCAACGTGCAGTCGGAGCTGATCAGGCATTACGTGTCCCAGTCGGCCGACGCGCCCGCGATCGTTCCGCGGCGCAGCGACAGCGACGTCCACCTGAGCGTCACGCTCGCCTCCGAACGCACCTAGCCCGCTGCCGGCACACGCGGGGCCCGAAGTCGGATCAGACTTGGCGCCGTGTCCCGCTTCGCGCTATGATCGCCGCAAGGGACAGGGAGAACGACGTCTGCGGACGCTTGGGGTACGCCGTTAGGGCCGGCGCCAGGAGTCCTCAGGCGAGGGGGGTAGTAGGGCATGGCCACCGAGGGGGAGGGGACGGCGAGCGCGCGGTGAGTCGGCGCGCCGAGCAATCCCCGGGTCCAGTCGCTATTCGCGTCTGCCTGTGCGACGACTCGGAGTCCATGCGTCGGCTGCTGTCGCTCCAGCTGGAGGGGGAAGACTTCCTCCTCGCGGGAGATTGCGGGGAGGCGGCGCGTTGCGCCGCCGTGGTGCGCGAGAGCAATCCCGACATCGTTCTCGTCGACCACGGCCTGGCTCCGTCCGGCCGAACCGACGCCTTCTTTCGGGAGTTGCGGACCGCCGCTCCCCAGGCGAGGCTCCTGCTGTTCTCGGGCCTTCCGAGCGACGTGCTCGCCGGCCAGTCCGACGCGCTGGGACTCGACGGCTACGTACAGAAGGGGCACTCGATGGCGGAGCTGCGCGGCCGGCTGGCCGAGCTGGCGCCGCCGCGCCGGCGCTGAGGGCGATCAGCCGGCGGCCGCCCACACACCTGCGTCAGCTAGCTGGCAGCGACCGCGCCTATCCCCCGGTCGACGCTCAGGGGCCGGCCTCCAGCACCGTGACCCGCCGGGCTCCTACGGCGGCGACTGGCCGTTGCGCGCCGAGCGGTACTCCTCGTTTTGCTGGTGCTCGCCGCGAACCTGCACGGCGATGTAGACGACCAGGATGTTGACGAGCAGGCCCAGCCCGCCGAAGGTGATCACCAGGCCCGCCGTCTTTGAGAACGCCTCGCTCGCCACGAACATGATCGGTCAGACTATCTCCTAGCCGGCGGGGACGGCTAGTGATCCCCGCGCCACCTGGAGAGGTGCCGGAGCGGCTGAACGGGCGCGACTGGAAATCGCGTGACGGGGGTCAACCTCGTCCGAGGGTTCGAATCCCTCCCTCTCCGCTGATCGCCGCGCCGCGCCCGACGGCCGGCGCCTACGCGCGTGGGGCGCTGGTCAGGCCGCCGTCAACCACCAGGCTCTGCCCGGTGACATAGGAGGACTCCTGGCAGAGCAAGAACAGGGCGGCGTAGGCGACCTCCCACGCCGTGCCCTGCCGGCGCGCCAGGATCGGCACCTTCTCGCGCAACGGGCTGATCGAGGACGCCAGGCGCCCGAGCGAGGTGTCGATCAGCCCGGGGACCAGGAGGTTTACGCGGATGTCCGGCGCCCCCTCGACCGCCGCCTGGCGACACAGCGACTCCAGCGCCGCCTTGGAGGCGCCGTAGGCGGGATAGGGCATCACCTCGCGGGAGGCCACCGAGCCCACCAGCACGATCGAGCCCCGTCCGGTGATCGCCTCCAGGCCGTGCTTGCAGCCGAGAAACTGGGAGCGCAGGTTGACCGCCATGACCCGATCCCAATCCTCGGGGGTGGTTCCGCGCAGGAGCAGGCCGGCGCCCACGCCCACGTTCAGCGCCAGCCCGTCCAGACCGCCGAGCTCGCTCTCTGCCTCGGCGAACATGCGCGCCGCCTCTCCCGGATCGGCGGCGTCGGCGACGATCACCGCCGCGTGGGCTCCCTCGTCGCGCACGCGCGCCGCCGTCGCCTCGGCGCTCGGCCGGTCGATGTCCGCCACCGCGACCGCCGCGCCCTCGCGGGCGAACAGGACCGACATGGCGCGTCCGTTGCCGATCGGCGGCTCGTCGATGCCGTGATCCTGCTGGCCGCCGCCCACCACCAGGATCCGCCGGCCCTCCAGGCGGCCGCGGCCTGGCCCCTCGCCCTGGGCTTCGGCGGGCGGGGCAGCCGGCTGCCCCTCGTCTGCGCTCCTCGGCTCGCGGCTGGTCACCGCGCAGAGTCTTACGCCTGGGGCGCGGCGCTGGCGAAGACGATGTGTCGGCGGGCGATGGCCATGAACTCGTGGCGCTCGACCGGTCCCCCGTCATGGGGCTCTACGAGCACGTCGGTGAGAGCGAGGAACTCGCGCTCCGACGCGTTGAGGAGGTCCGAGACCCGGCTGCGGTAACCGTCGCGGGCCAGCGTGACGTCGCCGGTGACCCGGTAGCGCTCGGTCTCCAGCCTAACTCGTTCCTGACGCTGCTCCACTGCTGCCTCCTGATGCCTCGACCTGAGTGCTTTTCGGCGCCCGAGCGACAAAGCCTAAGCCCCGGACGGTCCCCTCGACGGATCGACGCCGCACCGCTCAGGCTGGCCCGCGCAGCACCGAGATGGAGTAGGGCGGCAGCGGGTCCAGGCGCGCGGCGTCCGCCGTGAAGTGGGCCGGCGGGCGGTCAGGAGCAGGATACCCGTGGGCCCCCCGCGCGTGCCAGACGTACTGGCCGGGCCCGAATAGGTAGGCGTCGAGCGGGCCGGTCAGCGGCGCGGTCGTCCGGCCGTGCTGGACGGCGATCGTCACTCGGGCGGCCGCGGCCGGGTCCTTGTTTAGCAACAGCAACGCCAGGCGGCCGTCGGGGCGGCGCACCGCGTAGGCCCCGAGGCGGCCCGGGGGGGTCCCGGGTGGCGGGGTCACCGCGACCGGGTAGACCTGATGGACGGCGTCGCCGGGCTGGGTCCACGTCTGCGTCAGCAGCCGGGCGGCGTAGTAGGTGGCCAGGGGACCGAGGATGCGCCGGTCGGCGGTGGACTGAAGCAGCGCCAGGTTGCCCCAGCTGTGACAGCGGGGCAGCTCGGTCATCAGGGTGTCGGGCTCATAGCCGTAGACGAAGGCGGCGCTGGCGCCGTCGGTCAGGAGCTGGCCGACGACGTCGGCGTTTAGCAGCGCTCCCGCGCGGTCGGCCTCGGGCTGGCCGGCGAAGGCCGAGTAGCCGTACTCGGTGACATAGACCGGGAGGCCTCGGGGCAGGCCGTCGGCGTACTGGCGGCTCAGCACGGCGTGCAGGGTGCTCGCCGAGCGCTGCAGGAGCGGACCGCTGGGGAGGCAGGGATCGTCGAACGGGTACCACTCAAACGAGAAGAAGGACAGCTCCCCCAGGCGACGATGGGAGCGCAGGTAGGCGACCAAGCGGCCGGTCCAGGAGCGCCGGCCGGCGCGGTCGGGCCAGGCCAGCCAGTCGGGGATCGAGGTCTGATAGCCGGGGCCCCCGAGGGCGAGCCCGGGGGCGACGCGATGGATGGCGCGCCCGAAGCGCAGGAACAGGGCCCCATAGTCCTCGGGTGAGACGAGCTGCCCGTCGGGCTCCTCGCCGAGCTCGACCCCCCGCAGCGGGATGTGCCGGCGGAGCAGGTAGCGGATCTCGGCCACGGCGTCGGCGGGTGTCCCGTAGAGCACCGGCACGGGCACCAGGATTGGCAGCCCGCTGGTCAGTCCGCTGCTCACCACCCGTCCAAAGCTGGGCTGCTCGGTCCCCGGGTCCACACCGCCGGCCGTGTGCCACGGGTCGGTGGAGGAAGCCATGGTCACGGTCTGGCGCTGGTCGGGGGTGTGGCGGACCAGGTCCCGCAGGCGCCCACCGCGCAGGCTGCCCGCCCCCAGCTCCCGCACGGCGAAGCCCAGCCGGTCGCGGAGGTCGCCGGAGCCGCGCGGCGCGGCGTGATCGCTGCGGCTCAGCACGACGCGCACGAAGCGCACGGAGCGCGGTGCGGCGGCGAGGCGGACGGTCTGGCTCGAAGCCCGCACCGCGAAGCGCGAGCGGGGAAAATCGTGCCAGTGCCCCAGGGGATGGCCGTTCTGGATGATCGCCGACGGTCCGACCCAGTACTGGACCTCGATCCGGCGAGGGCGCGGCGCCCCCCAGTCGATCCTCACCGCGTCGATGCGCCGGTGGGTGCCGAAATCGATCAGCACCCACTGCGGGTGGGCGCCCTCGGGCTCGTGGGTGAAGTGCGGATCCAGGTAGGGGTTGCTCTTCCAGAACGTCTTGCGGCGGCCGTCGTCGAGTCGCGAGAAGCCGGCGTCGGCGGCCTGGTCGATCGTGTCTCCGCGGCGCGGGAGCCGGTATCCGTTGGTGTGGGCGAACCCCCCGCCGGCGTCCGAGGAGGTCCAGTAGCCGCGGCGGCGCCGGGCGTCGCTGAAGCGCCCCCGGGGGTTGAAATGCCAGGCCTCGACCCCGAGCTCGGTGCGCAGCCGGTAGCTCAGCGAGCGCAGGCCGGCGGATCGCATGGCGCGCAGGTTGGCGCGCGTGTAGACGTCGGCCGTGTCTCCCTGGCCCAGCCCGTCGACGTCGGCTCCGAGGGCTTGGTCGGGCCGAAAGCTCGCCGCCGGATGGTCGAGCTGGACGGTCAGCGACCAGCTCGGCGCCGATCGGGGCGCCGCGCGGGCGGCGCCGAGCCCGGTCGATGCGCCACCCGGGGCGGCGCCGGCGACGGTCCCCGCCAGCGCCGCGGTCGCCAGCCCGGCCCGCAGCCGGTGAGCGCTTGACAACGTCGGACCCACGCGCCTAGCGCATGTTGCCGGTGTGGCCCAGGGAGTAGCGCCCGGGCTGGGGCCACACCAGCAGCCCGTGGGGGCCGGCGCCCACCTTGATGCGTGCCTTTAGGCGGCCGCGTCTGACGTCGATCGCGTAGACCTCGTCGTTGTAGCGGCCGCTCAGCCACAGCGTGCGACCGTCGGCCGACACCCCGCCCATGTCCGGGCTGGCGCCGCCGGGGATCTTGATCTTGCGCAACAGGCGGCGCCGGGCGAAGCTCATGACCGAGACCGATCCCTCCGCTCGGTTGGAGATGTACATGACGCGCCCATCGCGGCTCGGGTAGAGCCCGTGGGTTCCGGCGCCGGTGGGGAGGAAGCCGAGGGTGCGAAAGCGCCGCGTGCTGAGCTCCCACACGCCGTCGGCGACCTGGTCGGCGACGTACAGCACGCGTCCGTCCGGCGAGAGCTTTACGTCTTGGGGCGATCCGCCGCCGTGGCCCAGGACCAGCTTGCCGTTGACCCGGCGCGAGCGCAGATCGATGCGGATCATCGCCCCCTCGAACTCGCAGCTGGCGTAGGCGAAGCGGCCGTCGGCGGAGAAGTCCATGTGGTCCACCCCGCGACAGGGGACCGGCAGCGACTTCTGCAGGTGCAGGCGGGCGGGGGAGCGGAAGTCGAGCTTCTCCAGACGCTCGGCGACCACGATCGCCGAGCGCCCGTCGGGCGTGAAGTACAGGTTGTAGGGGTCCTCGACCGGAATGCGATGGCCCGTGGGCTTACCGGTGGCCGGGCTGATCGGGGTCAGCGAGTTGCCGGCGTCGTTGTCCACGTACAAGCGGCGCAGATCCCACGACGGCGTCACGTGCTGGGGTAGGCGGCCGGTGCCGAAATGGCGGACGATCCGCTTGGTCCTCTGGTCGATGACGTCGACCGTGTCGCTCTGGCTGTTGGGGACGTAGACGAGCGGTCGGTCGCGCCGCACGATCGGGCTCAGGGCGTTGGCGCCGTCGTGGCCGTAGACGTTGAGTCGCCCCAGGCGCCCCGAGCTGGGCGGCGGCGTGGTGGGACGCGTCCGCGAAATCACCACCCCGCCGGAGAGATCCGGGGAGTGTCTGGTCGGGCCGGCGGTGCCGAAGCGGTCGATGGCGGCGGCCACGCCGGCGGCTCCCAGGGCGCCCAGACAGACGGCGAGCGTCCTCTGGAGAGCGAGCCTTCTCCGGGCGGCGATCCTTCTCCGGTCCCGGACCATCCTCGACATACAAGCATCGTGGCCATAAAGGCCCATAAAGCGCGGTGTGAAGGGGGCCCCGGGTCAGCGCGTGACGCCGGTCGGCGACTGACCGGCGGTGATCGAGTACACCGAGTCGAGCACCTGCCCGCCGGCGTCGCGGCCCCCCACCAGCAGGATGCGGTTGGCGACCGTGGCCGCCCCGGCATCGGACAGGGGACGCGGGAGCGTGCCCGCCGTACGCACGGCCCCGGTGCGGGGATCGATGACCAGCACGCCGCGCGTCTGGCTGCCCTGGGCGGTCCCCCGCCCGCCGAGCACGTACACCGAGCCGTTGAGGACCCCGACCGCCGCGTGGGTCAGGGCGCGCGGCAGCGTGCCGATCTGGCGGACCTGGTTGGTGGCCGGGTCAAAGCGCAGGATCGTGCGCACCGCGCTGCCCCCCCCGGTGGTCCCGCCGACGATGATGACGGCGTTGTCGGCCGCTGCCACCGCGGCATAGCGCAGGGCCTGGGGCAGCTGGGCCACCACCTGGGCGCCCCCGCCGGGGTGAAAGGCGACGATCGCGCGTAGCGCCTGGGACCCGGTGTAGCCGCCCACCGAGTAGGCGGCGCCGGCGAGCGCGGTCGCCCCCAGGTCGGAGGCGGGCTGGGGCAGGGTCCCCGCCGGGCGCGAATCGCCCCCGGGTGTCACGCGCACGATGCGGTCGCTCCCCATCTCCAGGTTGCCGCCGCCGAACAGGTAGACGTCGGACCCGACCGTGGCGGCGGCGGCGTCGTGAAGCGCGCGGGGCAGGGACCCCACCGGGCTGGCGACCGGCTTGGCGCCCACGCGCACGAGCACGATGCTCGACACCGAGGAGTCGCCGGTGTCCAGGCCGCCGAGCAGGAGGGCCCCGCCCTTCGGTGCGCCGCCACCGGCGCCGGGGCCGGTGGTCGTCGTCGCGGTGGTCTCGGTGCCCGTGGTGTCCGTGGTGCCAGACGTCGAGCCGGTGGGGGTGGTGGACGTCGCGGTGGTGTCGGTGCCGGTGGGGGTGGCCGACGAGGAGGCGGGCACGGTCCCGGGGGCGAGCGGGGCGGTAGCGGGGTCTTGGACGGGTGCGGGCAGGGTGCCGAGCTGGCGGACGTGCACGCGCGGGCCGCGCGGCCGTCGGTGGTTGGGGGTGGTGCGGGCGCCGCCGCCGACGGCCGAGGAGCTCTGGCTGCCCGACCCACCTCCGCCCGCGCAGGAGGCGACGATGGCGATGATCAAGGCGATGAAGCCGGCGGCCAGGCCGCCCAACGCCAGGCGGCGATTGCGGATCACCTCGGGACTGGGAGTGGACTGGCGCTCAGGCGGCGGAGCTTCGGCGGGGGTGTCCATCGACGGCCAGACGCTATCGCCTCATTTGCGCAAACGCGCCTGGCAGGATGCGGCCGATGGCTCGCCCGACGCCGCTCCTTTCCGCGCTGGTCAGCGCGCTCTTGCTCGCCGGCTGCGGCGGGAAAGGCGCGCCGGGGCCCGCGTCTGGGACCAGGGGCGGGACGGAGACCTCGGACGGTACCGGCGGCGAGCCCCGGCCGCGGGCGCCGGCGCCGAGGCCGCGGACACGGCGGCCGGGCCGCGCGCCCACCGCGGGGCTGGCGCCGCTCGGACCGGGCGTGGCCCTCACCGACGGCTCGCAGATGGCGGTGGCCGCCGGGCAGGTGGCGCACGGGGCACGCTCGCGGCGCGAGATCGCCCTGACGTTCGACGCCGACATGACCCGGGCGATGCTGGCCACGCTGCGCTCGGGACGGGTGTCGGGCTGGCTCGATCGCCGGCTGTTCGCCGAGCTGCGCGCCACCCGCACGCCGGCCACCATCTTCCTCACCGGATTGTGGACGCGCCAGTATCCGGCCCAGGTCAGGCGGCTGGCGCGCGACCCCCTGTTCGAGCTGGCCAACCACTCGATCGATCACGCCGCGTTCGCCACGCCGTGCTTCGGGTTGCCCACCGTGGCTGGCGCCGCCGCCAAGCGTCAAGAGGTGGTCGGGGCGGCGCACACGATCGAGCAGATCGCCGGCGTGCGCCCGCGCTACTTTCGCTTCCCGGGCGGTTGCGCGCGCCCGTCGGATGTGAGCCTGGTCGAGGGGGCCGGCGAGCGTCCGGTGCTCTGGGACGTGGTCTCGGGCGACGCCTTTCAGCGCGATCCCAACGTGATCGTGCGCGCCGTGCTCGCCCAGGCCCGACCCGGGTCGATCGTGGTCGCCCACTGCATCGGGGCGCCCAACACGCCGGCCACGGCGGCGGCGATGCGCGTGATCATCCCCACCCTGCGCGCCCGCGGATATCGCTTCGTGACGCTCAGCCAGCTGCTCGCGGGCTGAGCAGGGGAGGCGGTCAGCGCCCGACCCGGTAGATGCGCACCAGCGCGCTGGCGGCGTTGTTGGCGCCCACCGCGCGCACGGTCAGCGTGAGCGACAGGCGCCGTCGGCGACCCAGCGCCCGGGCCAGGCGGGCGACCCCGGCGCGGGCGATCCGCACGGTCAGGCGCACGGTGCGACGCGCCGGCAGGCGCCGGCGCACGCGCGGGGGATGCAGGCGCACCGCCGGGCGCCCTCCGCTCAGCCGGGCGCGCACGGCGAGTGTGCACGGGCGGTCGCAACGGGCGCGCAGCCGCACGCTGTGGGTGCGCAGGATCCCGCGCCGGTGGGCCAGGCCGAACGCCAGCTGGGGCGCCAGCGATGCCGCCCGGGGTCCGGGGAGGCAGGTCGAGCGCGCCGGCGAGGTGGGCGTGAATACCTCGACGCGGTTGTTGTCGGTGTCCGAGACGAGGATCCGCCCGGCGCAATCAACCGACACCCCGTTGGGGTTGACGAACTCGCCGAGATTGGTCCCCCGCGAGCCCCAGCCGGCGAGCGGGCGACCGCCGCCGTCGAACTCGACTACGCGCGAGTTGCCCCGATCGGCGACGTAGACCCGGCCGACCGGGTCCACGGCGATGGCGGTGGGACCGTGGAGCTGGGCTTCGCCGGCGCCGGTTGAGCCCCACGAGCGCACGAAGCGTCCCGAGGCATCGAACTCGACGATGCGGTCGTTGCCGGTATCGGCGACGTACAGATCCCCCGATGGGGCCAGGGCCACCCCCTCGGGGGCGGCCAGGTCGCCCTCGCCCTTCCCCGCGGCTCCGGTGCCCGCCGGGCCGATCAGGCCGCCGTCGGCGGCGAGGTGCAGTACCCGGTTGTCGCCGGTGTCGGCCACCCAGAAGTCACCCGCGGCTCCCACGGCCACCCCCGAGGGACCCTGCAGCGCACCGCCCTCGCCGAAGGTGCCCAACGGGTTGCCCGCCGGGGCGAGCAGGTCGACGCGGTCGTTGTCGTGGTCGGCGACGTAGATCCGGCCCGACGCGCCGAGGGACACGTCGCGGGGCTTGAGCAGCTGGCCGGTATCCGAGCCCGGGACCCCGACGATGGCCAGGAACGCGCCGGTGGAGTCGAAGCGCTCCAGGCGGTCGTCGATGGTGTCGGACACCAACGGCGAACCGCTGGCGTCGGAGCGCAGCCCCCGCGGCTGGATGAACTGGCCCGGCCCACGGCCGTCGATTCCCCACAGGCGCAAGAAGGTGCCGTCGGGGTCGAACACCTGCACGCGGTCGTTGGCCGTGTCCGCCACGTACACGTTGCCGGCGGCGTCGGTGGTCAGTGCCCGGGGGTAGATCATCTGCCCGGGGGCCGAGCCCCGCGTGCCCCACGCGCTCTGATAGGCCAGGTCGGCGGTGAGCTTGACCACCCGGTAGTTGTTGTTGTCGGCCACGTAGACGTGGCCCGCCTTGTCGGCCGCGACGTCGTAGGGGAAGGCGAACTGGCCGGGCCCCGTTCCCACGCCCCCGGCGGCGGCCACGTAGTTGCCGTTGGGGTCGAACTCGACGACGCGGTTGTTGTCGTCGTCGGCCACGTACACCGCGCTCGGGGTGGCCGAAACTCCCTCGGGGTGCCTGAGCTGGCCCGGGCCGCCGCCGCTCGACCCAAACGCGGCGGCCTGCGAGCCGTCGAGCGCGAAGCGCTCGATGCGGTCGTTGTCGGTGTCGGCCACGTAGACGTGGTTGCCGCTGACCGACACCCCGCCGCCGGCGGGCAGGCCCGTGTTCCCCCCGCCACCCCCGAAGCGAAACCGTCCCACCGCGCTGCCGGGGCCGCCCCACTGGCCGAGGAAGCCGCCGCCGGCGTCGAACTTCTCGATGCGGTCGTGGGCGCTGTCGACCACGTAGACGTTCCCCGACGAGTCGGCCGCCACGCCCCCGATGCCCCCGAGTTCTCCCGCCCCGGACCCCTGCTGGCCCCACTCGGTCTGAAACGTTCCGCCGGGATCAAAGCGCTGCACGCTGTAGCTGAACTGGTCGGCGACGTAGACGCCCCCGCCGGGGCCGACCGCGATCGCCTGGGGCAGGCGGAAGGCGCCCTCGGCGCGCTGACCGATGATCGCCGCCTGCGAATAGGGGCAGGACGCGGCCCCGGGGCAGCCGGCTCCCCGGGCCGCCCCGGGCCAGCCGAAAAGCGCCGCCGCGGCGCCCAGCGCCGCCGTCCAGGCGAGCGCCGACGGCGGGAGCGCCGGGGCCAATGGCCGGGCGCGCGCGCGGCGGGCGGCGCGGTGTGGGCGGGGGGCGGGGAGGATCGATCCCATCTCAGTCTCGCCTGGCCAACACGGCGGGCCGGCGAGAGGTGCGCGGTCCGAGCGCCGACCGAAGATCGGCGAAGCCGGCGCCAGCCGGCGAAGCCCTTGTCCTCTGCTGTTCTATCCCCGGGGTCAGGAGACGCGCTCGGGGGCGCGCAGCGTGCCCTCGGCGCGGCGCAGCGCGAGCGGGCCCTCGTTTCGGACCCGCCCGACCACGTACAGCGGGCGGTGCTTGACCTCGTCGTAGATGCGCCCCACGTACTCGCCGATCAGGCCGATGGCGATCAGCTGGATACCGCCGAGCATCAGGATGGCGATGGTGACCGAGCCGAAGCCGGGCAGGTAGGAGCCCACCACGCGCAGGATCACCACCACCGGGATGGCCAGGAACGCCAGTCCCGAGATGAGAAAGCCCAGGTAGGTCGAGAGCTGCAGCGGTAGGTGGGAGAAGGAGAAGATGGCGTCCAAGGAGAAGCGCACCATCTTGCGCAGCGTGTACTTGGTCTCGCCGGCGTAGCGCTCATCGCGGTCGTACTCGATGGCCGTCTGCGTGAAGCCGATCCACACCGTCATCCCGCGCAGGAAGCGGCTGCGCTCGCCCATGGCCAGCAGCGCGTCGAGCGCCTTGCGGTCCAGCAGCCGGAAGTCGCCCGAGTTGGGCTCCAGGTCGACCTGGGCGAGCTTGTCGAACAGGCGATAGAACCACTTGGCGGTGGAGAGCTTGAAGTGGGACTCGCCTTCGCGCGCGCGGCGTACGGCGTAGACGATGTCGCTGCCCTTGCGCCAGCGGTCGACCATCTCGGGGATCAGCTCGGGGGGGTCCTGCAGGTCGGCGTCGATCATCGCCACCGTGTCGCCGGCGGCGTGCTCGAGGCCCGCGGTGAGCGCCGCCTGGTGGCCGAAGTTTCTCGTGAGATGCACGACCCGCAGCTGGGGATCGGCGTCGGCGAGGCGATCGAGGATCCTGCCGGTGCCGTCGTCCGAGCCGTCGTTGACGAGCACCAGCTCGAAGTTCAGGCCCTCCAGCGCCTTACGGGTGCGATCGTAGAAGGCCTCGACGAGCTCGACCTCGTTGTACACCGGGGCCACGACGCTGAGGAGGCCGAGCGTGCGATCGGTGATGCGCTTGCGCTCGACGGTCGCCATGGCCCTGGAGATTGTGCCGCATCTGGCGAGCGCCGCCGGCAGTAGGCGCCCAGGAGGCAGGTAACCGGGCGCCCGCCGCTTGGTTCATGCTGTGATCGCTATGCCCTTCCATCTGCTTCCCGAGCGCCTGCGCTCCCCGGTCGCGGTGCAGTTCATCAAGTACGGGCTGGTGGGTGCGCTCAACACCGGCCTGACGATCGGGCTCTATGCCCTGCTGCTGGCCGCGGGGGTGTGGTACGTGCTGGCCTACGTGCTGGCCTACGCGGTGGGGATAGTCAACGGTTACCTGATGAACCGGGCCTGGACGTTCGTGGCCGAGCGCACCCATTTCGCCACGGCGGTGCGCTACTTCGCCGTCCAGGGCGGGGGTCTGGCGCTCAGCACCGGCGTCGTCTACCTGGCGGTCGACGTGGGCGGGCTGAGCAAGATCCTGGGGCAGATCGTGGCCATCGCCGCGGCGGTCATCACCACCTTCTTTGCCAACCGCTGGTGGACGTTCGCCGCCCGCCACCATCGCCGTTCGGCCGAGGCGCCGTCGGTGAGCTGAGCTCGCTCAGTCGCGGCGAAACAGGGCCAGCAGCGACAGGCCGGCGGGGATCCGGCGGCCGCGGGCGATGGCCCTTGCCTCGAGCGCCAGCGGGCGTTCGAGCACGCCGTGGAGCCACGGGGGAGTGCTCTCCAGATCCGAGGTGGGGCCGTTGCGGGGCCGGCGGAGGCGCTCGAGCGAGCGATGGGCGATCGCGGCGGGCAGCAGCAGCGCGTTGAAGTGGGTGGTGCGCTCGGGCACCCAGCCCGCATCGCGCGCCGAGGCAATCAGCGTGGGCCGGGTGTAGCGGCGCCGGTGATGGTTGACCACGTCGTGGCTGCTCCACAGCCACGGATAGGCGGGAACGGTGACCACCAGCTGTCCGCCGGGCCGGACCACCCGGCGCAGCTCCCCCAGCGCCGCCCGGTCGTCGTCGAGGTGCTCGAGCACGTCGAAGCTCACCGCGAGGTCAAAGGCGGCGTCCGGGAAGGGGAGCCGATCGGTCAGCGAGCCGGCCACCACCTCGCCGACGTTGCGGCTACGGGCCGCCTCGATGCTGGCCGGGGACACCTCGACTCCCGTCACGACGCCGAAGCGGGCCAGCTCGACCATGTTGCGGCCGCTGCCGCAGCCGGCGTCGAGGATGCGCGCGCCCGGCGGCAGCTCGAGGCTGTGCAGGACCTCGGCGATGATGCGGCGCCGGCCTCGGTACCACCAGTGGCGGTCCTCGACTTGGTGGCTGAGGAGCTCGAGCGACTCGTCCATGCCCAGAGCCTCGCAGAGCGAGGCCGCCGGGCGCTTTTCCGCTCTAGCCGGCGGAGCGGCGGCCGACGAGCGCGGTCGAGTCCAACGGAGGCTCCAGGGCGCCGGCGGGGTTCTGGGCCACGAACGTGCGGCCGCTTCGCCGGGCGGGTCCGGCCAGCGCCGGGGCAGAGGGCCGCGAGGCCAGCGAGGAGCCCAGGGCGGGCAGCGAGGTGGTGCCGGTCGCGCCGGCGATGACGCCCGCCGTCCAGACCGCGCCCAGGACGACCGTCAGACGCCCCACGGTCCGCACCACGCGGGCACGGTGCCCGGTGCTGTCGAGGAATATGGGGGTATCGGCGGGCAGCGCGACCTGTGCACTCCCCTCGGCGTGCCGTGGTGCGAACCCCCAATCCGGGTGCACCGCGACGGCGGCATCACTCACGCACCGAATCTTCGCCCACCCGGAGGCCGATTCATGCCCCGTGCCCCGCGCTTAGGCGGATCCTCGGCGTTCTTAACAGAACACTAAGGAAGCGATACCCGGAAGTGGGGATGGCTCGGGCCGGGCGCGACGATCGGGCGCCCCGGGGGTGCCGATACTTGCCCCGATGACCTGCCGGCGCCTGGGCTGGATATTGACCACCGCGGTCCTGGTGCTCGGCGCCGTCGCCTGGTCGGCGCGGATCCAGGACGATCACTTCCGCCGCTTGGGCAATCTCGAGCTGCTCGACATCGCCCACAGCCGCCAGGGGGCCGTGGTCCAGGTGCAGGTGCCGACCAAGCTCGTGGCCCTGAGCTTCGACGACGGCCCCGATCCGCGTTACACCGCCGCCCTGCTGGGAATCCTGGGCCGCTTCCATGCCCACGCGACCTTCTTCGTGGTGGGCCGCGCCGCGGCGGCCGCGCCGGGGCTGGTCCAGGCGGAGCTCAAGGCCGGCGACGAGGTCGCCAACCACACCTTCACCCACCCCGTGCTCACCGGCCTGCGCCCGGCCGCTGTGCGCGCCGAGATCGAGAGCGGCCGCGGGGCGCTGGAGCGCGCTGGGGCGCCGGCGCCGATCTTGTTCCGCGCGCCCTGGGGGCTGTTCAGCGAGGCGGTCGCTCGGGAGGCCTCGGCCGAAGGCGAGCTGATGGTCGCGTGGACGGCGACGATCGAGAAGGCCGAGCACGGTCGCGGGCAGCGGGCGGCGGTGGCGTGGCTTGTGCGCCGACTTCATCCGGGCGCGATCCTGCTCGGCCATGACGGGCGCATGGATCGCTCGCGGACGGTGCGCATGCTCCCGCTGGTGCTTGCGCGCCTGCGCGAGCGCGGCTACCGCTTCGTCTCGGTGGGCGAGCTGCTGCGCGCGGGAGGCGATCTGACCCCGGCGCGCTGGAGGTCGCTGTCGGTGGCGGCTAACCCCCGCGTGCTGGCCGTCGCCCGGGAGGACCAGCCCCGCGTGCTGGCGGCCACGCGGACGCCCCTGGCGTCAACGATGCGCGGGTAAGCTGGCGGCGTGATCGCTCCACCTTCGGAGGTCCGGGCGCGACGACGGCGCCGGGCCGAGGACGCCCAGCGAGAGATCCTGGATGCCGCCGAGCAGCTCTTGCGAGAACGTCCGTTCCGCGACGTTTCCCCGGATGACGTGATGGAGCGCACTGGGCTGTCGCGGCCCTCCTTCTACGTGTACTTTCGCGACCGGCACGACCTCGTGCTGCAGGTCGTCCAGCGGCTGGACCTCGAGCTCGCGGCCGGCGCCGAGCGTTGGCTGGGGGGCAGCGAGGACCCGATGGCCGACGCGCTCGCCGCCGCGCGCGGCGTGGTGGCGGTGTTCGCCGAGCACGGGCCGGTGTTTCGCGCGATCGCCGACGCGGCGGCCTACGACGACCGCGTCGAGCAGGCCTACCGCGGCATGATCCAGGGCTTCATCGACGCGGTCGCCGTCCAGCTTCGCCGCGACCGCCGCCGTCGACGGCTGCTCCCGCTCGACATCGACCAGGCCTCGCACGCGCTGGTCTGGATGATCGAGCGCTACCTCACCGACGTCTACGGCCACGGCGGGGAACCGGACACCGACGCGGTCATCGACACCGTGTTCGAGATCTTCACCCGCGCGGTCTATCGGCCCGAGGTGCGCGCGACGAGCTAGGCGCCCTGGCGGGGGACGCCGTCCCGAGGAGCCGGTCGTGGTCGGAAATGGCCGGCGTGCCAGGGGCGCGCTCGCCTTCGTCCTCGGGCCGTCGGGGTCCGGGGCCCGATCCGGGCTTGGGTGCCGGGCCGGGTCCGGGTCTCGCTCCCCGACCGCTGCTCGAGGTGCCGGCTTGGGTGCTCGCCCGCACCGCCCCCTACCGCCAGCTGTTGAGCAACGTGCCCGGGCCGGGGGCAGGCGTCTGTGCGGTGTGCCTGGCTCCGGGCGCTGCCGGGGGGGCTGCCGGGGGCGCTGCCGGCGCGGCGGGGTGCGCGGTGGGGGGCGCGGTGGGGGGCGCGGCCCCGGGGCGCTGCGCCGCGTGCCGGCGGGGGCCGCTGACCGCCGACGCCGTGCTCGCCGTCTCCTACAGCCGGCACCTGGGACCGGTCCACCGCGCCCTGCGCCAATACAAGCGCGGACCGGTCGCGCTGTCGCGACGCCTGGCCACCGACCTGGCGGCGGTCCTGTGGCGCTTTGCCGCCGGGCACGAGGACTGCTTGGCGCGGTCCGCCGGAGTCGAGCGGTTCGACATCGTGACCGTGGTGCCACCGCGACGGCGCCCGCCGGGACAGACGCGCAGCCTCGTGGCCGTGGTAGGGGCCGTCTCGCCGCTGGCCGCGCGCCTGCGGCCACTGCTCGAGTGGCGCGGTCAAGGGGGGGCAGGGCGGACGGGCATCGCGGCCGACGCGACGCTCACCGTGCGGCGGGTGGACCCCGAGCGCTACCGCTGCGCGCGCGTGAGGGCAGGCGCCGGCGTACTGCTGATCGATGACACCTGGGTCTCGGGGGCCAGCGCCCAGAGCGCCGCCGCGGCGCTCAAGCGCGCCGGAGCCGAGCGGGTGGGAGTGTTGGTGCTCGGGCGCCACGTGTACGGGCGGCCGCAAGCGGGCCGCCCGGCGACGCCCGCGACGCCCGCGCTCTTCGATTGGTCGCGCTGCGCGCGACACGCGGGGTGACCGGCACCAGGTCGGCGGCGGGGAGGCCCCGCGCGGCGTCCGCGCTGGGGGCGGGGGAAGGGTCAGGGGCAGGCGTGGCGAGCCCAGGGGCGGGGTATGGACTTCGCCATGGAGCGTGTCCGCAAGCCCGGGTCTCGGCGCCTCGCGCTCTGGCTGGCAGCCTGGCTCGTGGGCGCCGGGGTGTGGCTGGCGCTGGTGGATCTCACCGACCTGCCCGAGCTGTTGACGGGAGCGGTGGCGGCCGCGCTCGCCGCGACCGGCTTCGAGGTCGCCCGGGAGGCCGGGCACCCGGGCATCGGCGGGCGGGCCCGCTGGCTGGCGCGCGCGTGGCGACCGCTGGTGCGGGCGCCGGTCGACATCGTGGTGCTGAGCGCGCTGACGCTGTCCCAGGCGGTGCGCCCAGTCCGCAACCGCGGCCGCTTTCGGGCCATCCCGTTCGGCTCGGCCGATGAGAGCAGCGCGCACAAGCACGGCCGCCGGGCCCTGGCCGAGGCGCTGGGCTCGTTCGCCCCCAACACGATCGTGGTGGGTGTCGATCCCGAGGCGGAGCTGATCCTGGTCCATCAGCTGCGACCCTCGGGAGGGCGCCGCTCGGTCGATGTACTCGGGCTCGGCGACCCCGAGGAACCCGGCGGGCCCGCCGCCGCTGGAGGCGGACGATGAACAAGTGGGAGATCGCCGCCACGGTGCTCGCCGCGGGGACCGTCCCGTGCCTGGCGGTGTGTGCGCTGGCGGGGGCAATGCACGGCCTGGCGGCGCTCGAGGTGGCCGGGGTGGTGGCCACGGCGATCCTCATGCTCCTGTCCGAAGGGTTCCACCGCCAGCCGTTCATCGACCTCGCCCTGGTTGCCGCGCCGCTGTCGCTGGTCGGCGCCCTGGCGTTCGCCCGCCTGATGGAGCACGAGCTGTAGCGCTCGCCCGTGCGCGATCTGGTCAGCACCGTCCTGCTCGTCGCCGGCGTCGCCGTGCTCGTGCTCTCGGTGCTCGGCGTGACGCTCATGCGCGACGCCTACGACCGCCTGCACTACGTGGGCCTGGCCGGTTTCGGGGCGCTGCTGGTCGGGGTGGCCATCCTGGTACAGGAGTCCTGGTCTCTGATCGGCGACAAGGCGCTCGCCGCCGGGGCGCTGCTGGTGCTGGCCGGCCCGGTGCTGGTCCACACCACCGCGCGCAGCCTTCGCGTGCACGAGTACGGCAGCTGGGAATCGGGCATTCGGGGCTACCGGGACCGAGGCCCGGCACCCGACCGAAACGGCGGTCGGCACGCCCCAGGCGCGAGAACCCACGGGGCCGGCCCCGACCACCCACCTTCCGACGACGAGCCGAGAAGGCCGGCTCGATGACGATTCTCCAGATCGCCGTGCTGGGGGCGGTCGCCCTGGCCGGAACCGCCGTCGCGCTGGCTCGGGAGCCCTTGCGTCAGGCGATGACGCTGGGCGTCTACGGGCTGGCCTTGACGATCCTCTTCTTCGTCTTTCAGGCGCCCGACGTGGCCCTATCGCAGGTGGTGGTCTCGACCGTCGGGCTGCCGGTGATGATCCTGCTCGCGCTGCGCAAGATCCGCCAGCAGGAGCACGAGCGCGGGGGCCGCGGGAGCCGGGAAGAGTGAGCCGGCGTGGGCGCCTGGGCCTGTTCGCGGTGGCCGGCGTCGGCGCCGCCGCGGTGTTGGTGGTCGGCCTGGCCGGCCTGCCCGCCTTCGGCGACTACCACGCCGCCTACGGCCTGATCGTCAACGGGGTTGGTCTCAGCGAACGCCACGCAACCGACCTGGTGACCGCGGTCAACTTCGACTACCGGGCCTTCGACACGCTGGGCGAGGAGTTCCTGCTCTTCGGGTCGGCCGTGGGGGTGGCGGTGCTCCTGCGCCCCACCCGGGGCGAGCGCCAGCCGCCCCGGGCCGCGGCCGCCGATGAACGCCGGTTCGCCGGGGCCAGCCCGGCGCTGCGCGCCCTTTCGATCGGTCTGATCTCCCCCCTGATCGTGCTCGGCGCCTACATCGTCACCCACGGCCAGCTGACCCCGGGCGGCGGCTTTCAGGGCGGCGTGATCTTGGCCACCGCGCCGCTGATGGCCTTCCTGGCCGGCCGCGTGCTGGCCTTCAAGATGATCGCCACCGAGCACCTGGTCGAGGCCGGCGAGGCGTTCGGCGCCGCCGGCTACGCGCTGATCGGCCTGGGCGGCCTGGTCTTCTCGGGCGTGTTCTTTCACAACTTCCTGCCCATGGGGCTGGCTGGCCACCTGCTCTCGGGTGGGACCATGCCCCTGAGCAGCATCGCCGTCGGCCTCGAGGTCGCCGGCGCGTTCCTGCTGGTGTGGACCGAGCTGCTGGATCAGGCCATGCTGCACGGGCCCGGGCGCTCGTCGGGGGGTGGATCGTGAGCTTCTTGCCTTACGCGATCGCCGCCTGGCTGTTCGTGATCGGCCTGTTCGGGATCGTGCGCAGCCGGAACCTGGTGATCACGATTGCCTCGCTCTCGGTGGTGCAGTCCTCGACCTACCTGGTGCTGCTCGGGGTCGGCTACCGCACCGGCGCCCAGGCCCCGATCCTCGCTGACATCCCGCAGGTGGCGCGCACCGTGGACCCGGTGGTGCACGCGCTGGCCCTGGTCGACGTGGTGGTCGAGGCCACCCTGTTCGCCCTGCTGCTGGCGCTCGCCGTGCAGGGCCACAAGCGCTACGGCAGCGTGGATCCCGACGAGATGCGAATCATGCGGGGGTAGCGACGGTGGCGGTCCTGGGCAGCTCGCACATCACCGCCCTGCCGGTGGCCATCCCGCTGGTCGGCGCCGCCTTCATCGTGACCGTCGGCTGGCTGCTGCCGCGCCTGATCGACGACGTGCTGGCCAGCGCCGCCGCCGGCGGCGGCGCGGCGCTGTGCGCGATCCTGCTCGTGCGAAGCGCCGAGCACCCGAGCGTCTACTGGATGGGTGGGTGGCGCCCGCGCCACGGGGTCGCGGTTGGGATCTCGCTGGCCATCGACCCGGTCGGGGCCGGGCTGGCCACCCTGGCCGGGGTCCTGGTGCTGGCGGCGCTCGTCTATTCGTGGCGCTACTTCGACGACGTCCACGGCATGTTCCACGCGCTCCTGCTCGTGTTCCTGGCCGCCATGACCGGGTTCGCGCTCACCGGGGACCTGTTCAACCTGGCCGTGTTCTTCGAGTTGATGAGCGCGGTGGCCTACGGACTGACCGCGTACAAGATCGAGGAGCGCGGTCCGATCCAGGGGGCGATCAACTTCGCCATCGTCAACAGCGTCGCCGGCTACGGGATCTTCGTCGCCATCGCCATGATCTACGCCCGCACCGGGGCGCTGAACATGGCCCAGATCGGTGCCGCCCTGGACGGTCACCGGCCCGACGCGCTGGTGGTGGTGGCGATGGTGCTGCTGTTCCTGGGCTTTCTCACCAAGGCGGCCGCCGTTCCGCTGCACTTCTGGCTCGCCGACGCCCACGCAGTCGCGCCCACCCCGGTGTGCGTGCTGTTCTCGGGGGTGATGGTGGAGCTCGGCGTCTACGCCGTGGCCCGCCTGTACTGGACGATGTTCGCCGGTCCGCTCTCCGCCCACACCGGGCAGCTGCGCGCGATCCTGGTGGGGATAGGGGCGGTGACCGCGCTGCTGGGGGCGGTGATGTGCTTTGCCCAGCGACATATCAAGCGGTTGCTGGCCTTCTCCACGGTGAGCCACGTGGGCGTGTTCATCTGCGGGGTGGGTCTGCTCGACGCCGGCGCCGCCGGCGGCGTCGCCGCCTACGTGGTCGGGCACGGCCTGACCAAGGCGGCGCTGTTCATGTCCGCCGGCGTTCTGCTCCACCGCTTCGCCGACATCGACGAGTACGACCTACGCGGGAAGGGTCGAGAGGTCCCGCTGGCCGGGGCGCTGTTTGCCGTGGGCGCGCTGCTCCTGGGCGTGCTGCCCATGACCAGCACCTTCTTTGGCAAGTCGCTGTTTGACGCCGGTGCTCTGCACGAGCACTACTCGTGGCTGCCGACGCTGTCGGCGGTCGTCTGCGCCGTAACCGCCGGGGCGGTACTCCGCGTCGCCGGCCGGGTGTTCCTGGGCTGGGGAGCCGCGGCGCCGCGCGCGCCCAGCGCCGCGTCGATCGAGACGACATCGGCCGCGGCACGCGAGGAGGAGCCCGAGATGCTCGTGGCCCACGACCGCACGCCGGCGGTGATGCTCGTGGTGCCCGCCGTCCTGCTCGCCGCCGCGCTGGCGATCGGGCTGATTCCCGGCGCGATTCCGGGGATCGAGCGGGCCGCCGGGCACTTCACCGACCACCGGGCGTACCTGGGTTGGGCCCTGCACGGGCTGCCGGCGCGCTTTGCCCCCGTCGCCACCGGGCACCTGGCGCCGCACGACTTCCTCTACGCGGCCGGCGCCACCGCGGGGGCGCTGGGGCTGGCGGCGCTGGCCCTGTTCGGCGAGGGCTTGCGCGCGCGCCTACCCGAGGCCGCCGTGGCCGCCTCGGGCCGGGCGCTGGGACTTCTGCGCGGGCTGCACAGTGGTCACGTGGGCGACTACGTCGCGTGGTGGACGACCGGTTTGGCGGTGATCGGCGGCATCTCGCTGGCCGAGCTCACGTGATGCGCTCGCCGAAGCTCGCGGGAATAGCGGCGGCGCTGGCGGCCGCGACCGCCGCGTCGGGGTGCCAGGGTTCGCGGGCGATAGAGGCCCCGGTATCCGAGGCTCAACGCCTGGATGAGTCGCTGACCGCGATCTCCGCCGACTGCGGGGAGGCCTACCAGGTGCGGGCCCGAGGCCAGGCCGGGACCGGGTCGGCTCGCCACGAGCTGGAGACCCTCGTGGCCGACGCCACCGCCCGCACCGAGCCGCTCGCCCGGATCTACGCGCACAACCGGTACTGGCGCTATCAGTCCGAGCCGATCTCTCAGCTCGTGGCCGACGCCAAGGCCCGTCTGCACGAGTGCGGGCTGGGGTCAGCGGCGGTGCACCTGGCCCGCATCACCCACACCGGCGAGTCGGGTTAGCGCCCCGGCGCCCGGTCAGCGCTCGGGCGCCGGGCCGGCGTCGGTCAGCGGCGCGGCGTCGGGGCGGTGGCCGTTGCCCGACGCCTCGCCTGTGCCCACGGCGCTCAGGGCCCCGAGCAGGGCGCGGTTGAACTCGGCGGCCCGGGTGCTCACCGCCATGTGGTCGCCCGCCACCTCGACGACCGGCCCCCCTAGCGCTTGGGCCAGGGCCCGCTGCTTGGAGGGCGGCACGCCGGTGTCGCGGGTGGTGACGATCACCGCGGCGGGGACGCCGAGGGCGCCGATCCAGGGGCGGCTGTCGAAGCGGCCGAGCTCGCGTCCGGCCTCGGCGATGTCGCGGGCACTGCCCCGGCTGAGCTCGGAGGCCACCCAGCTGGTGGTCCGGTCGTCGGGCAGGCCCAGCGCGCGCAGCCCCGCCCGCCAGGCGGCGTTGGGGAACAGCCCCAGGATCAGGCGCAGCAGCCCCATGCCGCGCCACAGCAGCGTCATACGCGGGTTGCGCCATTCGCGCGAGGTGGCGCAGAGCACGATTCCTCCCACCAGATCGCCGTGATCGCGCGCCAAGAGCTGAGTGATCGGCCCGCCCATCGAATACCCCACCGCGAGCACCGGGTCGACCCCGAGCTCGCGGACCACCGCCGCCGCGTCCTCGGCGCACAGGCTGAGTCGAAACGGGTCGGCGGAGCGCAGCCCGCGGCCGTGGCCCCGGTGATCGAGGGCCAGCACGCGGTAGCCCGCCTCGGCCAGCGTCGCGTACTGAGCAAACCAGTTCAGATCGGCCGAGGCGGTCCAGCCGTGCAGGAGCAGCACGGTGGGCGAGCCCCGACCCGTGTCGCGCACGAAGAACTCGCCTCGGCCTCCCACGTGCACCAGGCGTCCGGGCGGAAGCTCGGTGGGGGGCTCGGGCGCGAAGCGCGAGGCCCCGCGCCGGCGCGGGCGTCGCGCCGCGCCCGTCAGGCGGTCCACCGAGCCGGAGGGCACGCGGGGAGTCTACGGCGCGCGCCGCGCGGCCGGACTCGCCTTCGCCCCGGCCGCGCCACGCGCTCTGGCCGGATCGGCCTAGCTCTCCTCCCCGCCGGGTGAGACGACGCCCCCCTTGGCCTGCACGCAGCGCCGGAAGGCGTGCGGGACGCCGTACTTGGCCCGGAACGCCGCCGGGCCGATCGCTCGGCGTTCGTCGCGACACTGCTGCGCCGCGGCGCGATTGGCCGGCCGGTGCGCGCGCACGCAGCGCGCGAAGGCGTGCGGCACGCCGTACTTGGCCCGGAACGCGGCCGGGCCGATGGCGCTGCGCTCGGCGCGGCACTGGGCCACGGCCAGGCTGCGGGCCAGGTGGTGGTGGGCGCCGGCGACGCCGGCGGTGAGCCCGAGCGCGGTCACGGCGACCACGGCGCCGGACAGCGCGATTGCGAGTTGCCTGCGCATCAAACCTACCTCCCTTGGTCCTCGCTGTTATCCCCCACCGCTCGCGAAGGCAGGCGTCGATTGGGCTAAGCCGTGTTAGCGCCGCGTGTGAGGCGTTCACATCGGGCTTACGCGCGCGCCGGAACCGAGCGCTAGCCTCGCCGGACGTGTCGGACCTGCGCGACCCTCACTACGCCGAGCGCCTGGAGTTCGAGGCGCCGGAGGAGTACCTGCGCCGCCGCGACTTCCTGGCCCGCTCCGCGATGGCGGCCGGCCTGGCCGCGGGCATGGGCAGCGTGCTGGGGCCCGACGTGCTGGTCGCCGAGGCGGCGCGAGGTCAGCGGCGGGTGGAGCTGCCCTCGCCGCGCAACCTGCCTCTCGACACGATCGTGGTGCTGATGATGGAGAACCGCTCCTTTGACCACTATCTGGGCTGGCTGCCCGGGGCCGACGGTCGCCAGGCAGGGCTGACCTTCGCCGACCGCTCCGGCAAGGTCTTCGCCACCCGTCCGCTGGCCCCCGACTGGCAGGGGTGCGCGCACCCCGACCCCGACCACTCCTGGAACGGCGGGCGCACCCAGCTCGACGGTGGGCTGTGCGACGGGTTCCTGCGCTCGGGATCCAACGACGTATTCGCGATCTCCTATTACAAGGAGGGCGATCTGGGGTTCATCCAGGACGCGGCGAAGGCGACGACGGTCTATGACCGCTTCCACTGCTCGCTGATGGGCTCAACCCTGCCCAACCGCGAATACATGCACGCGGGCGAGTCCTACGGCCAACGCGACAACAACCTCCCGCCCCAGACCTCGACCCCCACCGGCTTCCCAGACAACACGATCTTCGCCGCGCTGACCAAGGCCGGCGTGAGCAACCGCTACTACTACTCCGACGTGCCGGTGGCGGCGCTGTGGGGCACCCCCGGCCTGCAGCGGTCAAGCCCAGTGTCCGACTACTACCAGGCGTGCGCCGCGGGGACGCTGCCGGCGGTGTCGTTCGTCGATCCCAACTTCGGGGGCAGCGAGGGCGAGGGACCCGGCATCTCCGCCGACGAGCATCCGCACGGCGACGTGCGCGCCGGCCAGGCGTTCATGTCCGACGTGGTCCACGCGTTCATGGCCTCGCCCCAGTTCAGGCGGGGAGCACTGTTCATCACCTACGACGAGTGGGGCGGCTTCTTCGACCACGTGGCGCCGCCGCGGGTGCCCGACATGCGCTCGGCCGCGGACCTCAACCAGGACTACGGCCAAATGGGGTTTCGCATCCCCACGCTGGTCATCTCGCCCTACGCGCGCCGAGGACACGTCGACCACACGATCTACGGCTTCGAGTCGATCCTCAAGCTCATCTGCTACCGCTTTGCCGTGCCGGCGCTCAACCGGCGTGTGGCCTACGCCCGCAACATCGGTCGCTCGTTTGACTTCGTCTCCGCGCCGCGCCTCGACCCGCTGCGCCTCCCCAGCCCGCCGGAGGTCATGAGCGCCGCGTGCAGCACGAGCTCGAGCGCCAGCGCCGCCGCCGCGCGACCCCGCGAGCACGACCTCATGGACATGGTGCACTCGGGCTATCTGGAGCGACTGGGCTTTCAGTACCAGCCGGCCCGGGCCTCGGACCTATTCCGTCAGCCCCACCGGGTCCTGGCGGCCAAGCGCCACGGCGATCGCCGCCACCCCGCCGGCCACGGCCCCGGCCGCCGGTCCCCGCACCGGCGGGGGGGCTCCTCCGGCGCCGGTCCCGCCCCGGGCCAAGGATGAGCTCGGCCCGCCGGCGGCGGCGTCCAGGTCGGGTTCGGACCGCCCGGTGGATGGCCGCACTGGTCGCCGCGGCCGCCCTGGGGGCGGCTCCGGGGGCGCGCGCCCAGGACGAGCTCGTGCGCCTGAGCACGTCGGCTCCGGCCACCGCGCTGGCCGGTCCGCCGTTCGGCGTCGATGTGACCGTGGCCGCCGACGGCGGCGCCTTTCAGGAGGCGCTCGCCCCGGTGCGGCTGCGGGTAAGGCTGTCCCCGCCGGACTGCCCGTCCACCTTTGCCCGCGCCAGGGGGCCGGTGGTCATCGATCAGCGGCTGGCCCTGCCCAGTCCGGCGACCGCGCCGTTTACCGGGACCTTCCACGGCACGGCGCGGGCGAGCGATCCGGGCACGGCGGCGCTGTGCGAGTACGTCGAGGAGGAGGGCAGCAACCGCCTGTACGCGGCCGACGGCGACACCGCGATCAAGATCACGCTGACCTGCCCGGCCGCCCGCCGGCGCCGGGCCGCCGCCGCGCGGGCGCTGTCGCGCGCCCAGCGCACCCTGCGCGCGCTGCGACGGCGGCGCGCCCACACCCCGGCTCAGCGCCGACGCCTGAGGCGCAAGCGCCGCCGCCAAGCGACCCGCGTGCGAGCTCTGCGGGGCCGGCTTGGCGCCGCGGGCCGCGCCGAGCGCGCCGCGTGCGGCTAGAGCAGGCGGTCGCCGCCGGCGGTAAAGCAGGCGGGGCGGCCTATGGGGGCGGACCACCCCGCCCTGGTGAGGCGCCCGGGACGACTACGGCGCCTCCCACCTAATTGGTTCCCGCCCCGGGCCCAGACCAAAAGCCCCGACCGCCCGGGTCGGCGGGCCTGTCCGGTTGATTACATCGCCCCCGCCCCGGGGTCGGGCCGGGGTGGGACGCCGAGCCCGGGCGGGCGCGGGCGCCGACGCCGGCGCAGCTAGTAGGTGGGCCCGCCGTAGGTGGGGCCGCCGTAGGTCGGCGAGCCGGAGGGCCGCTTGTGCCTGCGCTTCTTCTTCTTTTTCTTGTGGTGCGTCGTCCGGTGCTTGGTGGCCGCGGTCGAGATCGCCGGGCTGGCGCCGAAGGCCAGCCCCACGGCGCCGACGGCGAGCCATCGACCGATCATTCGAGCGTTCACGTGCGCGCCTCCTGGTCGGGTCCGGGGGCGCCCCAGGTTAGCGCCCCGCCCGGGCGCGCCCAGGGCACGCTTGAGAGCGATCGCCGACGCTGGCGTGCTTTGCTGTGGGGACCACAATCCAGGAGCGGGCATGAGCCAGAAGACGTTCGTGATCGGTGTCGGCATGACCAAGTTCGAGAAGCCAGGCGCGCGCGACTGGGACTACCCCGGGATGGCCCTCGAGTCGGGCACCAAGGCGCTGGAGGACGCCGGCATCACCTACGACGACGTCGAGCAGGCCATTGTCGGCTATTGCTACGGCGAGTCGACCTCGGGCCAACGCGCGGTTTACGGGCTCGGGCTGACCGGACTTCCGGTGGTCAACGTCAACAACAACTGCTCGACCGGCTCGACCGCCCTGTACATGGCCCGTCAGGCGGTGCGCGGCGGCTTGGCCGACTGCGTGTTGGCGCTGGGCTTCGAGAAGATGGAGCGGGGGTCTCTGGGGGTCAAGTACACCGACCGGACCAATCCCATCGACCGCCACGTCGAGCAGATGGTCCAGGCCCGCGGCTGGGAGGGGGCGCCGCCGGCGCCCCAGATGTTCGGCAACGCCGGCCGCGAGCACATGGAGCGCTACGGCTCAGAGCCCGACCACTACGCCTGGATCGGCTGGAAGAACCACCGCCATTCGGTCAATAACCCCTACGCCCAGTTCCAGGACGAGTACTCGCTCGAAGACATCAAGGCGGCCAAGGTCATCCACGAGCCCCTGACCAAGCTGCAGTGCTCGCCCACCTCGGACGGCTCGGCCTGCGCGATCGTCGCTTCCGAGCGGTTCGTGGACGAGCGCGGGCTCGCCGAGCGGGCGGTGGAGATCGCCGGCCAGGCGATGGTCACCGACATGCGCTCCACCTTCGAGCCCAGCCCGATCAAGATCGTGGGCTATGACATGTCGCGGGAAGCCGCCCGCCGCGCCTACGAGGAAGCCCAGACCGGGCCCCAGGAGGCCCAGGTGGTCGAGCTGCACGACTGCTTTTCCTCCAACGAGCTGATCACCTACGAGGCGCTCGGCCTGGCCGAGGAGGGAGAAGGGCACCGCCTGGTCGACGAGCAGGCGGTCACCTACGGGGGACGCTGGGTGGTCAACCCGTCGGGGGGCCTGATCTCCAAGGGCCACCCCCTCGGCGCGACCGGCCTGGCCCAGTGCTCGGAGCTCACCTGGCAGCTGCGCGGCCAAGCAGACGCCCGCCAGGTCTCCGACGCGCGGGTGGGCATACAGCACAACATCGGCCTCGGCGGGGCGGCGGTGGTGAGCGTCTATCGAGCGCCGCGGTGAGCGCGAGGACGAGCGATGGTGACCGCCTCCCGGCCCGGAGCGTCCTAGTCGTGGGCTCCTCGGACCCGTCAGGGCCGCCATCGCGGCGAGAACCCGAGCGCGCGTCGGGGGGCGAGCCGGCGGCGCCTCGCTGCGAGCTCGACGCCGACGGGGCGCGGGCCCAGCGAGAGCGCTACCGAGCGCTGGGGCGCGCGGCGACCGAGATCGCCCATGACGGGGGCACCCTGACCGCGCGTTTCTCGCACGATGTCGATCGCGAGCTGCTCTCGCGCACCGTGGCGGTCGAGCGCGAGTGCTGTCCCCTGCTCGGTATCGAGCTCGATCTCGAACACGCGGCCCTGCGAATGTCGGTCAACCAGCCCTCGCACGTGCCGGTGCTCGCGTCGATCGCCGAGGCGCTTGGCGTCGGCTAGATCGACCGGCCGCGGCGCTCGCGCCGCGCAACGGCGAGAATCCTCCTCCCCAACCGATCCGCGCTCAGGAGGCCGTCCGCCATGGACTTCAAGGACATCCGCTACGAGGTCTCAGACCACATCCTCACCATCACGCTTCATCGCCCCGACCGGCTGAACGCCTTCACCCCCACCATGGCCCAGGAGCTGATCGCCGCCTTCGAGCGTGCCGACGCCGACGACGACGTGCGGGCGGTGGTGGTAACCGGCGCCGGCCGCGGGTTCTGCGCCGGGGCCGATCTGGCCGGCGGCGGCGCGACCTTCGACTGGCGCGAGCGCGAGGCCGAGGGCGACGACGGCCTCGTGCGCGACGGCGGCGGTCGCGTGGCGCTGCGGATCTTCGATTGCACCAAGCCGGTGATCGCCGCGATCAACGGTCCCGCGGTGGGGGTGGGGATCACCATGACCTTGCCCATGGACATCCGCCTGGTGTCCGAGGAGGCCAAGATCGGATTCGTATTTGCCCGCCGGGGCATCGTCCCCGAGGCGTGCTCCGGCTGGTTCCTGCCCCGCGTGGTGGGGATCAGTCGGGCCATGGAGTGGGTGGCGAGCGGCCGGGTGTTCTCCGCCCAGGAGGCACTCGCCGGCGGCCTGGTGCGCAGCGTGCACCCCGCCGCCGAGCTGGGGAGCGCCGCCCGCGGGCTGGCCCAGGAGATCGCTGAGAACGCCGCCCCGGTGTCGGTGGCCCTCGCTCGCCGGCTGCTCTGGAGGATGCTCGGCGCCGGCCACCCGATGGAGGCGCACCGAGCCGACTCTCGCGCCATGTTCTCGCGCGGGCAGTCCGACGACGCGCGCGAGGGGGTGACGTCGTTCCTGGAGAAGCGGCCGGCGCGCTTTACCGACTCCGTCGCCGCGGGCCTGCCCGACGTGTTCCCGGGCTACGAGCAGCCGGCGTTCTATTAGCCCAGCCCGGCGCCTTTCTGGCGGTTGCAGTCGGCGCACAGGATCTGCAGGTTCTGGGCCGTGGAGGCGCCGCCCGCGGCCACCGGGATCACGTGGTCATATTGGATCTCGAACGCCGAGCCGCACCGCACGCAGCGCCCGCCATCGCGCTCGAACACCGCCTGGCGCACCACGCGCGGGATCGGCTCGCGGCGCTGGCCGCCGACGGCCTCGGCGGCCAGGCTGGCGTGGGCCCGCTCGAGCCGGCGGCGGCGCCGGCGCTCGCGGTCGCGCACGAGCGCGAGCACGTCCGGGGGCCCGAGGTCCTCGTCCTCCCAGTAGCAGCGTCCCTCGAACAGCCAGTAGGTGCGCCGGGGCTCGCGCTGGCCGACCGCGACCGGCGCGGTGGACTGGGCGGCGAGCAGGCGACGATAGGCGCCTGGGCGCCAGCTGGCGGCGAGGTGGTCGGTGCCCACCCACAGCTCGTGACGGAACCCGAGGAGGGTCAGGCGACGGGCGAAGGCGGCGGTCTTGATCTCGCGCAACATGCCGCGAGGGTGCGCCGGGCTTCGGACGGAACGCCGCCGTTAGCGCCGGTCGGGGCGCTGGGGACCGACGAAGTACACCGTGGCCAGGCGGCCCGAGTTCAGCGGGGGCGCCAGCAAGGAGCGCTGGCGGCGGCGCTCCCAGCGCTCACACCAACGCGCGATCTGGGCCGCCACGCCGGAGCAGGCCAGCATCCATCCCGCCGCCACCAACCCGGCCGCTCCCACCAGGTTGTCGGGGACCTTCTCCCGCGGCTCGGCCATCAGCACGAACACGAGCGCCAAGGCCACCGCGGCGCCGATGCACAGGAACCCGGCGACCAGCGCCGCCGCCCATCCGGCGCGGGAGGCCGTGCGCTCCGGAGGCTCGACCGCCACGTCCTCCGGCGGCCGTGGCGAGCGATCGAAGATCCGGGCGTAGAGCGTCTCCGGCGGCGAGCGCAGCCCCAGGGTCACGCCGGCTAGCGATCCGGCGATCGAGAGCCCGAGCAACAGCCCGCTGCCCGACGCTTCGATCGAGCGGATGTTCTCCTCGGCGCCGGCGATCAGGTCGGCGGACAGGACGACCAGGGCGAGCGCCAGCCAGAAGCGGCTGAGCCAGCGCAGCTCGACCGCCGCCAGCACCAGGCCGGGGCGGTGCAGGGCGATATTGCGCGAGTCGACGTAGGGGGCGGCGGCCCGTCCCCGCGGCTCGGTCGACGCGGGCCGCCGTTCAGCCATCAGCCGCTCAGGAGCGCCCGCGCACGCCGCAGCGGATATCGCTGGGAACACGACGACCGGCGCACGGCGTCGCTGAGCGAGAACGAGCTCGCCCACCGCGAATCGAGCGTGGAGAGGTCGGTCGCTCCCCGAGGTCGGCGCGCCGGACTGGTCCCCTCCCCAGCGCCCACCCCGACCAGGGTTGGCGCGACGAAGACCATGGCCCTGCGCATCGTGGGCATAGGCTAATGCCGCAGCGCGCCGCGATGTCCAGCGATTCCCACGAGCTCGAGGGTCTCGAGCACCGCACCATGTCGGTGGCGGGGCTGGACCTCCACGTGGTGCTCGCCGGCGCCGGACCGCCGCTGGTCCTGCTGCACGGCTGGCCCCAGTTCTGGTGGTGCTGGCGCGAGCTGATCGTGCCGCTGGGGCAGCACCACCGGGTGATATGCCCCGACCTGCGGGGCTTCGGCGCCTCGGCGGCCCCGGCGTCCTCCGGGCGGCTGGGCGCGGGCTTTGAGAAGGAGCGCCTGGCCGATGACCTGCTCGGGCTGCTCGACGCGCTCGAGCTCGAGCGCGTCGGCATGATCGGCCACGACTGGGGTGGCCTGGTGGGATTCTTGGCCTGCCTGCGGGCGCCGCAGCGCTTCGGCGGGCTTTTGGCGCTGGCCATCAACCACCCCTGGCCCCAGGTGGGGCGGCTGCCCGACCCGCGGGCCGCCGCCCGGCTGTGGTACCAGGCGGTGATCGCCGCCCCCGTGCTGGGCCGGGAGCTGCTGCGCCACCGCGCGGTGGTGGAGCGCCTGCTGCGCCGCGCCGGCGCCGGGGTCTGGGACCAACAGGCGATGGCGCGCTACGCCGACGCGCTGTCGGGCTCCAAGGGGTCAAGCTCGAGCGTGGCGCTGTATCGCAGCTTCCTCACCCGGGAGCTGGCGCCGCTGCTGCGCGGCCGCTATGCCGATCAGCGCCTGCGGGTGCGCACCAGGCTGCTGGTCGGCGAGCGCGACCCGGTACTCACCGCCGACAGCGTCGCCGGCTTCGAAGCGCACGCCGACGACATGACGCTCGAGTGGGTGCCCGGCGCCGGGCACTTCCTCCCCGAGGAGTGCCCCGAGCTCGTCCTGGAGCGGGCCGGCGAGTTGTTTCAGTGACCGGCCCCACCCGGGACCTAGTGGTGGTCAGGACGGCCCACCCCTAGCCGCAAGCGCGGCCCCCAATAGAAGTGCGACTCCTCGACATGCTTGCCGGTGAGGGCGCGCAGGGTGAACGTACGGCGCTCGCCCCCGCAGGCTACGACTAGCCGTCGCCCGCCGTCCTCGATCCCGACGATGACCGCCGACTGGCGCTCGCCGAGCTCCTCGACGACCGCCTCCATCCCGAGCTCGGGCTGCACCCTGGCCATGACTCAATTCTGGCGCGGCGACCGGAGGCCCAGGACGCCCGGTGGCAGCGTCGGCGGCGGCGGAGGACCTAGGTGGCCGTGGCGGCGCCGCTCGGTGCGGGCGCCGACACGGGCACCGGCCCACCTCGCCGCACGCGCTCCACGGAGACCGGCACGCCGTGCTTGGGAACCAGCGTGATTCCGCGCAGGACGACGGGATCCTCCGTGGTGCGCAGCGGACGGAGATCGACCCGGGGGATCGCGGCGCGCAGCACCTCGGCGATCTCCATCTGGGCCAGGGCGGCGCCGATGCAGCGCCGGATGCCCCCGCCAAACGGCAGCCACGTGTAGGACTCGGCTTGCTCATCGATGAATCGCTCGGGCCGAAACTCCTCCGGTTGGCGATAGAGGTCGGGCCGGTAGTGCACGAGCGCGATCCCCGGGTAGACCTTGACGCCGGCGGGCAGCTCGTAGCCTGCCACCGTCCGGGGGCGCGTGAGCGTGCGCTCGGCGGCGTCGATCACCGGGCGCAAGCGCAGCGTCTCCTTTGTTACGGCATCCAGATAGGCGTCCTGGCCGGCCTCGATCGCCGCGCGCACCCGGGCCAGCTCGGCGGGACGGCGCAAGAGCAGGTCAAAGGCAAAGGCGAGGCCGGTGGCGGTCGTCTCGTGACCCGCGGCGAGCATCGTGAACAGCTCGTCGCGCAGCTCGGCGTCGGTCATCGCGCGTCCGTCCTCGTCGCGCGCGCACAGCAGCAGCGACAGCACGTCCGGACGTTCCGCCAGGTCTGGCTCTGCCCGTCGCCGGGCGATCTCCTCATAGAGCAGCGCGTCGGCCGCATGCAGCCGGCGGGCGAGCTTTCCGCCGGGACTGAAGCGACCGAGGTCGGCACGTAGCGCCGGGATGGCGAGGGCCGGCGACGTGGTGTCGATGACGGCGCCCAGCGCCCGGCGAAGGCGCTTCACCCGGCTGGGCTCGGTCACCCCGAACACCGCCCGGCAGATGACCTCGAAGGTGAGCTCGCGCATGCGAGCGCGCAGCACGAGCCGGTCCCCCGGGTGCCAGCGGTCGACCTCCCGGGCCGCGACATCCCGGACCGTCTCCCGAAACGCCGCTACCCGCGACCCCTGAAATGGCGGCAGCAGCAGGCGCCGCTGGCGCAGATGCTCGGGTCCGTCGAGCACGAGCACGGAGTGCCTGCCCAACACCGGCTCGAGGAAAGAGTTGGCTTCGCCGGCGAGCAGATCCGACTGATCGCCGGTGAACAGCTCGCGGATGGCCTGCGGCTCGGCTACATAGACCCCGGTGCCGAAGCCGAGCAGGCGCACGGTAAAGACATCGCCGTAGCGCCGGTGCCAGCGGCGCAGCACGTCCAGCGGCCTACGCGCGAACTGCGCGCTGACAAGCGGGACGGGCCCCCTCGGGCCGGGGGGAAGGGCCACGGCCGCCAGTCTACGGCGCCACCGGCGCCTTCCCCTGGCGCGCCGGCCGGGTTAGGCTGGGACCAAGCCAAGGGATCGCCCCGACGCCGACCGGGTCACAGCTACGCGAGGAGGACAGAAATGAGTCTGGTGGACAAGATGAAGGCCCAGGCCGAGCAGGCCGCCGCCAAGACGCGCGAGGGCGTGGGGGAGATCCAGGCCAAGCGCGATCTCGCCCAGGCCGAGGGTGAGCTGGGACGGGTGGCGTTTGATCTCGCCGATCGGGGCGAGATCGCCCACGCCCAGCTGACCGAGCCCGTCCAACGGATCAGGGACATCAAGGGCCGGCTCGCAGGCGAGGCTTCGTCGCCCACCCCCGCGCAGTAGGACCCTCAGCTTTCGGCATCCGTGAGGAAGCGCCGCAGGCGCTGGTTGTAGGCCGCGCCGGTGGCCGGGATCGTGTGGCCGCGTCCGGCGATCACGGCGCGCTCGGCTCCGATGCGCCGCGCGAGCTCGTCGCACACGGCCTCAAAGGCCTCCGAGTGTCCGCCCGATAGCACCAGCTTGGGATAGGGCGCGCGGCCGAGGTCGTCGAGCGGGGGATTCGCCTCCCACGGCGGACGCTCTCGCATCAGCAGGCGGGCTCCCGCGAGCAAGTCGGCCGACAGCTCGCTGGGGGTCCGATGGGCCGAGTGGAGGTTGCCGCGAAAGATCTCCAGGAACTGTCGCGGCGTCAGCGTCGAGGCGAGCCGGTAGAGCTCGCGCCCGCCGGCGATCATCGCATCGACGCTCGGGTTCCCGGCCGCGACCCGCAGCGACCCAGGCTCCGAGACGGCCAGCGAGCGCACCGCTTCGGGGCGCAGAGCGGCGGCGTAGAGCGCGATGACGGCGCCGTAGGAGTGCCCGACCAGATGGGCGCCGTCGCCCAGCAGTGCGGCCACCAGCGGCGCCTCGGCCTCAAAATCGCCGCGCGTTAGGCTCGGGCTGGTGCCAAAGCCGGGACGGTTGGGCAGCCACAGGCTCCAGCGATCGGCCAGCGCGAGCTGGCGGCGCCAGGTGACCCGCGCTCCCACCACGCTGCCGTGGACCAGCACCACGCGCGGTCCTTCGCCCAGGCGGATCACCTCGAGATCGGCCGCGGCGAGCTCGGTCATCGCTTAGCCGGCGCGCGCATTGCCGGGCAGTATCTCGCCGCCCCGGGGGACGGCCCCCGAAGGCATGGACATCCTCAGTGCCGGCGATGAGCCTCGGGCTCTGACCGCCCACGAGCCATGGATGGGATGATGGCGCACCCCGTGCCGTCGGCGGCTTCCCCGCAGGAGTCTCTGAGTCAGCGCGCCGCGCGCAGCATCAACCATCCGTTGACTCGGGCTCTGCTGGTGTTGACCTTCACCTCGGGGCTGATCGACGCCGTGAGCTACCTGGGGCTGGGGCGGGTGTTCACCGCGAACATGACGGGGAACATCGTGTTGCTGGGCTTCGGTATCGCCGGCAGCGGGGGACTGCCGGTGGTGGCCCCGCTCGTTTCGCTCGGCTCGTTCCTGGTGGGCGCTCTGGCGGGAGGCGTCCTAGCCGCCCGGCTCGCCGAGCGCCACCCCCGGCACGTCGCGCGGGCGCTCGCGGTCGAGGTCTCGTTCCTGGGCGCCGCCGCGACGCTGACGGCGGCCATCGACATCCACCCGGACGGCGCCTCGGGCTACCTCGTCATCGCGCTCCTCGCGGTGGCCATGGGAGTCAGGAACGCGAGCGTGCGCCGGCTTGGCGTGCCGGACCTGACGACCACCGTGCTCACCCTGACTCTCACCGGGCTGGCCGCCGACTCGCCGCTGGCGGGCGGCTCGGGGGCGGGCTCGGCGCGCCGCGTCTCCGCGGTGACGGCCATGCTCATCGGTGCCCTGGTGGGGGCCCTGCTCCTAAAGGGCAGCCTGTTCCTGCCCCTGGTGGCGGCGGCGGGCCTGGCTCTCGTCACCTGGCTCGTCTACGTCCCGGCCGCGCGCCGGGGTGTGTAAGGGGCCGCGTGGTTGACTCCCGGGGGCGGCCGGGTTAGCGTCGCCAGGCGTTACATCACGATCGAAGGGATTGGATCAATGGGACTGTTCGGTGGCCGCAAGCGCAAGCAGCGCCTGCAGGAAGCGGGCGTCAATGCACCGGCCGAGATCATCTCGCTCAGAGACACGGGCGTCACCGTCAACAACAACCCGCGCGTGGTACTCACGCTGCGGGTAAATCCGGCCGACGGGTCCTCGCCGTTTGAGGTGAGCAAGAAGCAGCTCATCTCGCGCGTGTCGCTTCCCCGCGTCGGCGACCCGGTGACCGTTCGCTATGACCCGGAGGATCACGACAATTTCGAGATAGGCGCAGCCAGCGCCGGCGCCGCCAACGGCGCCGGGGCCGCGGACCTCGACGCGGCCGACGCGGGTGAGATCGCCAGCGCGGTTCGCGCCGACGATTCTGGCGTGCAGCAAGGGTCGGCGGCGGAATTGCTGGCCAAGGGGCAGCGCATGACCGCCGTAATGCGCGAGTTCTCCCCGACGGGCAAGACCGTGGGCGAGACGACGCCCGGCAGGCCCGACCCCGATGATCCGGTGTACGTGTTCAAGTTCGAGATGCCAATCGAGGGCGGCAGCCCAATCGAAGCGATCTGCATGAATCGGGTGCCGATGGCAAAGGTCGATCAGCTGAGAATCGGCGAGCGCCTAAACGTCGCGGTCAACCCGGCCAACCCGACACGGGAAGTCGCGATCGACTGGGAGAGCTCGCCGCTCCCGGCTTGATCATCCGCTCAGCCGGGCGCCCGGCGCCGCCGGCTCGGGCCCCAGATCCGGTGGCCGGGGATGGCGACGCTGCCTGCAGTGGATCTCGGGTCCCGCAACTGCGATTCCGGCCTGGAGCTAGCGCATAGCATCCCCGTGCTCCAGAAGGGATGGAATGACGTGATCGCCGGTTCCGTCAGCGTTGGCGGTGACACATCGCTGGTCTCCGAGCCGGGTCTCTCGCGCATCTATGAGAAGGTGCCCGACCTGGCCCAGCCCAAGTCCGGCCCCTGGTACTGGTCAGCGCTCGACTACCGCACCGGCCGGATCTTCTGGAGGCAACTGGCCGGTCACGGCGGCCTGTACAACAACCACTACGCCGGCGTCGCGCTCGGGCCCGCCGGGGGGCGCTCGACGTTGTACCTGGGTGGGGTTGGGGGCATCGTGGCGCTGCGCGACGGGCGCTGACGGTGCGACGGGCCCGCGCTTTCACTGACATTCGCGCGCGCGGTGCGCTCGCTCGAGCGGCCCGCTGGGTCCTGGTGGCGGTCGCCCTGCTGCTGACCGGCTGGGCGCCGCCCGCCCAGGCGGCGAGCGGCATCCACAAGATCCGCCACGTCGTGGTGATCATGCAGGAGAACCGCTCCTTTGACTCCTACTTCGGCACCTTCCCCCGGGCGAACGGGATCCCCAGGCGCCACGGGCGCCCGACCGTGTGCGTGCCCGACCCGCTGCGCCGCACGTGCCTGCGTCCCTATCACGATCGTCGGGACCTCAACTACGGCGGACCGCACGAGAACAACGCGTTCCTGACCGACCTCGACCAGGGCCGCATGGACGGGTTCGTGCGGGCGCGCCAGACCTGCACCAACCCGTTCGATCCGCTCGACTGCGTCGTCTCGATCCCGCCCGACATGATGGGTTACCACGACGCCCGCGAGATCCCCAACTACTGGGTCTACGCACGCCGCTTCGTGCTCCAGGACCACATGTTCGAACCGAACGCATCCTGGAGCCTTCCCGCCCACCTCTTCCTCACCTCCGAGTGGTCGGCCAGCTGCTCGATCCTCGGCAACCCCTCGAGCTGCACCAGCAACATCGAGGTGCCGCCGCTGCCAGGCGACTTTGGCCCAGCGCCTCACCGCCCGCCGAACTACGCCTGGACCGACCTGACCTGGCTCTTTCACCGTCGCCACGTCAGTTGGGCCTACTACCTCAAGAAGGGCCCGGAGCCCGATTGCGAGACCGGCGAGATGTTGTGCCGATACCGCGACCAGGATCCCCGGACGCCGGGAATCTGGAATCCGGTTCCGTCGTTTACCACCGTCCAGCAGGACGGCCAGGTGGGCAATGTCCGCGAAACGGCGGCGCTCTATACGGCGCTGAAGACCAACCGGCTGCCGGCCGTCAGTTGGGTAATGCCGAGCGGGGTGGTGAGCGAACACCCCACCTCGAGCATTAGGACAGGGCAGGCCTATGTGACCGGATTGATCAACGCGATCATGCGCAGCAAGGCCTGGCGTTCCACGGCGATCTTCCTCACCTGGGACGACTGGGGGGGCTTCTACGACCACGTACGCCCGCCGGTCATCGACGGCAACGGGTACGGCTTCCGGGTGCCGGGCATCGTCATCAGCCCGTACGCCCGGCGCGGCGCCGTCGACCACCAGCGCCTGAGCTTCGACGCCTACGCCAAGTTCATCGAGGATGACTTCCTGGGCGGTCAACGCCTCGATCCCAGGACCGACGGGCGACCCGACCCGCGCCCGACCGTGCGCGATGCGGCCCGGGGACTGGGTGACCTACGCCGCGACTTCGACTTCCACCAGCGCCCGCGCCGGCCCCTGGTCCTTAGGCTCCGCCCCGGGCGGGGACCATGATGCGCGGCGTGTGCGGTGCGGCCGCCGCCCTCCTCGGCCTGGCCGTGATGCTCACCGCCGCCGCGGACGCCAGCGCGCGGCCGACGTCGGTCGCGCGCGATGGCCGCCCGAACATCCTGGTCGTGATGACCGACGACCAGGCGCTCGACGACGTCCAGCAGATGCCCAACGTGGAGCGGCTGCTGGCACGCCGGGGGACCTCCTTCGCCGACGCCGTCGACTCGTTCCCCCTGTGCTGCCCGGCTCGCGCCACCTTCATCACCGGGCAGTACGCGCACAATCACGGGGTCGCCGGCAACTTCTACCCCTACGGCTGGCAGGGGATGAAGGGCAAGGCCAACACGCTGCCCGTTTGGCTTCATCGCAGCGGCTACACGACCGCGATGATCGGCAAGTGGCTCAACGGCTACGGCGCCATCAACCAGCACGAGGTGCCCAAGGGGTTCGACACCTGGCGGGGACTGCTCGACCTGTCGGCCTACGACTACTTCAACTTCCTCATGAACGCCAATGGCGTCCTGCGCAGCTGGGGCGACGGCGCCTACGCGCGGGCACTGGTCAAGCTCGCGCGCGTCGAGGCCTCGCCCGGGGTGAGCTCGGTCGCCCAGGTGCTCGCCGTGGCCCACCAGCTCTTCCGCCCCGGTTACTACGGCACCGCCCACCCCGGCGACTACTCCCCGGACGTAACGGGAAAGACCACCGAGCATCTCGTTCGGGCCCAGGCGCACTCGCGCAAGCCGTTCTTCATCTGGTGGGCGCCGGCGGCCCCCCATCGCGAGGACGTGGACACGTCGATTCTGGGGCGTGCCGGTCCCGACCCGCGTCCCACCCCCCGCTACGCGCGGCTGGCCAAGAGCTTCCGGCTACCCCGAACCCCATCGTTCAACGAGCCCGACATGGCGGGCAAGCCGCGCCTGATCCACGCCTTGCCGAGCTTGACCGCGGCGCAGATCGACCAGCTGCAGCTGGACTACGAAGGACGGATCGGCTCGCTGCGCGCCGTCGACGACCACGTCGCCCGGCTGATAGGCATCCTGCGCCACACTCGCCAGCTGGGCAACACGCTGATCGTGTTCCTGTCCGACAACGGCTGGCTGGAGGGCCAACATCGGATACCGGGAGACAAGTTCGTCCCCTACGAGGAGTCGATCCACGTGCCGCTGATCCTGCGCGGGCCCGGGATCCGCGCCGGAAGGACCGTGCGCACCCAGGTGTCGAACATCGACTTCGCTCCGACGCTGCTGCGGGCGGCACATGCCCACGCGGGCCGGCTGCAGGACGGGATCTCGCTGCTGTCGGTGGCGCGAGGCGCGACCGAGGCTCCCGCTCGGGCGATTGGCCTCGAGGCCACCGGCCCGCTGTTCTTCGCCGAGGGCTTCCCGATGGGCTATGACCAGCCCTACACCGGCGTGCGAACCCAACGCTACAAGTACGTCGTCTGGAGCTACGGCGACCGCGAGCTCTACGACCTGCGCCGGGACCCCTATGAGCTTCACAACGTGGTTGACAATCCCGCCTATTCAGCCGAGCAGGCGCGGCTGGCGCGCGACCTACGTCTGCTGCGCCGTTGCCGGGGCCGCAACTGCCACATCGGGCCCTAGCGCGACGACGGGTCAAGACCGCCCGGCGTTGTATTTATCAGGACAGGGACTCCGGCACAGAAGGGATACGAGATGAAGGTCCACACGTCATTCCCCGGGCTGCCCCGTCCATTGACCGGAGATTCGGGTTGAACGTTCGGGATCTCCTACGCGGGCAACGCGGGCTTCTCCACGTCGCAATTCGCGTGGGCGGCCTGAGCGCGCAAGCACCGACAACGTCGAGCGCCAGGTCGCGGTGGCGGGTCTGGGTCGCCGACGGCCGCTCACAACGAGGCGAGCTTGCCCAAGCGTGGGCCGCGGCGCGCGCCCGGTTGGGGCTCGTCGCGCTGTTGTTCGCCCTCGCCGCTGTCGCCTGGTGGTCGGCGGCCGACCAGATGGCGGGAATGGACGCCGGGCCAGGCACCGATCTCGGCGCGCTGGGCTGGTTCGTCGGCGTATGGGTGGTGATGATGGCGGCGATGATGTTCCCGTCGCTCGCGCCCACGGTCGCGCTCTACGCGAGCATGACCCGCCGACGCGGCCCCGGCCGTCCGCTGCTGTTCGCAGCCGGCTACCTACTCGTGTGGGGGACGGCTGGGCTGGGCGCCTACGGCGCGTTTCGCCTCGGCAGGCACCTATTCGGTGGCGACCTGGCCTGGCATGCGGGCGGGCGCTGGGTCGCCGGGGGCGTGCTCGTCGCCGCGGCGCTGTACGAGCTCACGCCGCTCAAGGACGTCTGCCTGGCGAAGTGCCGCAGCCCGGTGGGATTCCTGGTCGGAGGCTGGCGCGACGGTCAGTTTGGCGCCGTGGAGATGGGCCTGCGCCACGCCGGCTGGTGTGTGGGCTGCTGCTGGGTACTGATGGCCGCCCTGTTCGCGCTCGGCGCGATGAGCCTCTCATGGATGGCGCTCATCGCCGCCCTCATCGCATTGGAGAAGACCTTGCCCTGGCACCGGGCGGCAACCTGGGGCACGGCGGTCCTCCTGCTCCTGCTCGCCGCCGCGGTGCTCGCCGTCCCCCACTCAGTTTTCGGGCCGGCCGTCCCGACCGGTTCCCAGCGCGCGATGCACGCTATGCACGCACGAAACTAGTGGCCGTCAGTCGGCCGAGGAGTAGTCGAAGGTCGACTCATAGGCGCACACGCCGCTCAGGTCAAACTCAAGCGGCGCATCGCCTACTTCGAGCAGCTCGGCGAACAGCTCGCGCCCGCTGCGATGATGACCTGAAATCACGCACGTCACCGGCTCCTGCGCCGGCACCGGCTCGCGGATGCGCACGGTGATCGCCTCACCCGCGCGAAACCAGCCGCGACCGGGCGTGTGGTCGATCTCGATCGCCGCCGCACGAACTCCCAGCTGGTTCGCCGGCTTGAACGCCCACGGGAACTGTCTGAGCGCGGTGCCGCCCAAGGCCCCGGTGAAGATCGCCGCCAGCGCCTCACGCTGGTCCTGGTCGCCACGCTCGTCCACGTAGAGGTAGTAGCTCCAGGGCGAGCCCGGTTCGTCGTCCGAGTAGCGCGAGGCGAGCACCACGCCGAGATCCGCGAGCTCGACGCCGTCGGCGTGCCCGGACTCGACCTTCCACGACAGCGCGCCCAGGCAGACGCCGTGCGTGGAGCGTCCGCCGGCCCGCCCGCCGATCCTCCGGCAGGGACAGATCGCATCGCAGTTGCACGCCTCGAGGTAGGTGCCCGTCAGCTGCCACTCGGACATCGCCAGCAGCCTACTCTCGGCGGCTACCGCGTCCGCCCAGGGGCTCGCGCACTGTCTCCAAAGGCGATGGGCAATGCGTCCGGCGGCTGGACGACGATCCCCTCCTTCGTATCGAGGAGGAGGAGCAGTTCCATGCCTGAGATCAAGCGCCGGGAACTGATCGTCGCCGCCGGGGCAGCCGCCGCGGCGGGCGGAGCCGCTACGGCGATTGCCAGCGATGGATCGGGGGCTCATCGTCGCCCGCTGCACCTAGACACGAGTCGGGGCACCCCGGTGCTCCCCAAGGCCCACGACAAGTTCAGCTTCCCCCTGGCTACCGCCAAGCCGACCGTCACCACGCCGGGCGGATCGGTGACCGAGCTGACCGAGGACAACTTCCCCGTCTTTAAGGGCAACGCCGCCGCGATCTTCTACCTGGTGCTCAAGCCCGGGGGGCTGCGCGAGCCACACTGGCACCCCAACGCGTGGGAACTGGACTTCTGCGTCGAAGGAAAGGGCGAGCTGGGCATCATCACCCCCGACGGTGACACCAGCACCTCGACGCTGTCGCCGGGAGACATCGGGTTCGTGCCCCAGGCCTGGGGGCACTACATCCGCAACGTGGGCCCCGGCGACATGAAGTTCGCCATCGCGTTCAACAACAGCGTGCCCAACGACGTGGGGCTCTCCACCATGTTCGGAGGCATGCCGACGAACACGTTCAGCCAGACCCTCGGGGTTCCCCAGGCCGAGCTCGACCGAGGCCGCAGGTCGCCCAAGACGCTGCTGATCGTTCAGCGGCGGGGCTAGGCGCCGGTTGGAGAAGAGACGTATTTGGACTTCGGGCCGGGCCTGCCGGCCATTCGTTGCGGAAACCGAATCAGCCGAGCGGATCGGTGTGATGGCCGATCATCGCCCAGCGACCGTCTTCGACCCGGTACAGGCTCGTCGCCCGGATATCCACCGGCGTAGTCGCCCCGTCGATCTCGATAGTTCCGCGCTCGAAGCCGACGACGAAACCCAGCGGGGGCGCGGCGAAGTGCCGCAGCTCCTCGGGCTCGACCCGCCCGCCGAGGCGCTGGTCCGCTTGGCTTTGCCAGGAGTCACGGATCGGCTCCCAGCCGACGAGCAGCTCGCCGAACGGGCTCATGTAGGTGACGTCGTCAGCGTGGGACCACAGCTCCAGCATCGGTGCCACATCACCGCCTAGTACGGCGTTCAGTGCGTGGTAGAAGGCCTGTGTGGCCTCTTCGAGTGCGGCGGGCATGGGTCTCCTTCTCTCCCTGGGCGATCGGATTCTCAGTGCAGCGGCCGGAGGGCCCGTACGAACCGCTTGAGGTCGGCGGTCGAAGGGCGCAAGTACTTGGAGATCAGCAGGTATGTGCGGCCCTGCTCACCCCAGCCCAGGATCAGCTTTGAGCTGTGTATGACATAAACGGTACGGGCGCCGACCCGCACGCGCCTCGAGCTTGTGGTCCTGCGGTCGTGTAGGACCTGGCCCAGGACTTGAGGCCCGGCGCGCCTGAAGGAGACGAGAAAGACCGTCTCGCGAGAGCCGCCCCGGCCGGGCCGACTCCTGTCCCAGTCCACGTTGAAGTCGAAGCCCGCGTTGTTAAGCGTGGCGCCGGCGCCCCGGAAGCTCGCGGGCAGGCGCGCCGGGAACAGCGGCGCCGGCCGCAGGTGAAGAGCACGCAGCTGGCTGCGCACCCGAGCGAGCGAGGCGCCGCCTGAGCCCGACGGCACGAGCAGAATGAATGCCGCCGACGCGACGAGCGCCGCCATCGCGATCCGTCTGCCAACCCCACGTTTCGTCCGCACGTCTATCCCACAGCGACTCTAGCGAGCCCGCGCAGCCCGAAGTGGGCGCGGCTGGGCTCGAACCAGCGACCTCTCGCGTGTGAAGCGAGCGCTCTCCCACTGAGCTACGCGCCCTACCCGACCGATTCTAGGGCCGCTGCGCCCGGCGCTGGCCGCTCCGGCCCTCGGGGCCGGCACCCGCAGGCGCCCCGGCGGCGCTAGGATCGCAGGCGGATCGCGCTAGGCGGGGAGATAGCGGTGCCCTGAACCCGCAATCCGCTCTAGCGGGGCTGAACTCCCTCCCGAGGGAGGCGACCGGAGGTCGCTCTCTTCGGCGGCGGCGTTGAGGGCCCGGGTCCCGCGCGGTGTCGGCTCGTGAACCAGGTCAGATCCGGAAGGAAGCAGCCTTAAGCGGACCCCGGCAGGCGCAGCGGGAGCTCCCGGTGCCGGAGCCGCCGGCCGCGGCAGACGGCCCCCGGCCCCTCTCGACGGAGGGTGCGCGATCCGCTGCCCGCAGGCCGGCGGCTTCGACTCGCTCGCCTGGCCTACCGCCGCGCGCAGCGCTCATAGACCCGCCACGAGCGATTGCCCCCGACCAGGGCGAAGCCCGGGGGCACCGACGCCACCAGCGGGTGGGGGTCGTGGGGATCGAGCGTGTAGTCGTGCTGGACCTCGGCGTTGGCAGGGTCGACGTAGGTCCCGGCTGCCGGCCGCACCGTCTGGGCGTCGAGCACCGCCGTGGGTGACACCCGCAGGCGGAGCGCCAGCAGCGGTACCGGCCGGTGGTTGGGGGCGGCTACCGGTCGGCAGCGCACGGCGATTATCCTCGCCCGAACCAAGGCCACCAGATCGGACTCGATCCGCTGCTGGCGCCCGAGCGCGTCGAACGTCCGCGCCAGCCGGTGGCGCTGGCTGGGGATGAAGCCGATCTGGGCCACCACCACCACCGCGCCGGCGACCACCCACATCCATCGTTGGGGATGCGACGCCTCCAGCCGAAGCCAGCCGAACGCGCCCGCCCCGGCGAACACGCACAGGATCGCCCCGGGCAGCAACAGGTAGCGGGTGATGATCGGCAGCCCGGCCACCGCCAGCACGCAGAACGCCAGCACCGCCACCAGCCCCGCCCCCACCAGCAGTCCCGCCCGCCTCCGCGTCCAGGCGAGCACCATCAGCCCGCCGGCCGCGGCGCCAAACAGGACTGGCTCACGCAGGATCTCACCCAGGCGTCGTGGCATCGTGGTCGGCACGTTCTGGAGGCCGGTCACCCGCCGGAGCGTCTCGGCGGTCGAACGGGTGCGGGTCAGCGACCACAACGGGTCCCCGGTCACCGCCAGGTCGGCCAGCGCCCACAGCACCGGCGCGAGCACCGCCAGCGCCACCATCCTGGCCACCTGGCCCGGCGCCCGCGCCCCCCGCCACCAGCACCACACCACATACGCGGCCGAGAACAACCACGCCTCCGGCCGCAGCAGCCCCGCCACCGCGAGCAAGACGAGCACCGGCGTTCCCGCCCGCGGCCGCCGCGCCTCCACCAGCAGCGCGGCCAGGACCAAGACCACGTAGGGGAGGTCCACGTAGCCGCGGATGCCGTAGGAGAGGACCGGCTCCCGGGTGAGGACGAGCACCGCCGCCAGCGCCCCGGCCGCTGGGCCGAACCAGTGCGCCCCCAGGCGGTAGACCAGGTAGCCCAGGGCCCCCAGCGACAGGAAGGCGAGCACCACCAGGGCCGTCTCGCTACCTCCCGGCCCCAGCGGCTCAAAGACGATGCCCGCCAGTGTCGACAGTGGGTGCGGGGTGGGGGCGACCGAGACGTCGTATTGGGGGGTCTGTCCCCGCGTGATCTGCTGGCCCCACACCAGCCCGTAGAGCGCGTCGTAGTTGGCAAACCCGTGCCCGATGACCAGCCACAGCACACCGGCGCTGGCGGCGATCCATGCCGGTGCCTTGAGCTTGGCCATCGTCGAGACCGTATTCGCCAGGCCAGCCGCCGCGCCCCCCCACCGCCGCCGCCCGTCGGCGCCGCACCCGCCACTAGACTGGCCCGCGGTGAGCGACGCCCCGCCCCAGACCGACCGCGACCGCCCCCAGAGCCCCCCGGAACCGGGCCAGAGCGCCTCCCAACAGCCGGCCGCTTCGCCCTCGCCTTCGCTCTACCGCCGCCATCGCCCGCGCAGCTTCTCCGAGGTCGTCGGGCAGGAGTCGATCGTCCGCACGCTGCGCAACGCGGTGCAGCGCGGCAAGGTCCACCACGCCTATCTGTTCGTGGGCTCGCGCGGTACCGGCAAGACCTCGATGGCCAAGATCCTCGCCGCCTGCCTGAACTGCGAGCGGGGCCCCACGACCGAGCCCTGCGGGGTCTGCGAGTCGTGCACCGCGATCGCCAACGCCACCTCGCTCGACGTGATCGAGATGGACGCGGCGTCCAACAACTCGGTCGACGACATCCGTGACCTGCGCGAGTCCGTCGCCTTCGCTCCGGTCTCCGGGCGCCACAAGGTCTACATCCTCGACGAGGCTCACATGCTCTCCCCCCAGGCTTGGAACGCCTTCCTCAAGACGCTCGAGGAGCCGCCGCCCAACACGCTGTTCGTGCTCGCCACCACCGAGGCCCAGAAGGTCCTGCCCACCGTGGTGGACCGCTGCCATCGGTTCGACTTCCAGCGCCCCACCGTCGAGCAGATCGGCGCCGTGGTGCACCGCGCCGCCGAGGCCGAGTCGATCGACATCGACGCCCGCTCGATCGCGCTCATCGCCCGCTCGGCGACCGGGAGCTTTCGCGACGCGCTGGGCACCCTGGAGCAGCTGCTGGCCTACAGCGGCCCGCGCATCGCGCTCGAGGACGTCGTCGCCGTGCTCGGGGTGGCCGACGTCGAGCTGCTCATCGAGGCGCTCGAGGCGGTGGCCGGCAAGGACGCGCGCCGCGCCCTGTTGGTCGTAGCCCGGGCCGCCGAGGGCGGCCGCGACCCGGCCGGTTTCATGCGCGACCTCGAGGCCCACGCCCGCGCCCTGCTCGTGGTCCAGGTGCTCGAGCGCGTCCCCCCCGAGCTGTCGCTGACTCCCGAGGCCGACCAGCGTTTGCGGAGCCAGGCCGCCGCGGTCCCCCGCGGCGACGTGGTGCGCCTGCTCGATCTGCTCGCCCACGCCCTCGAGGCGCTCAGGGCGGGCGCCGACGGCCGCACCCAGCTCGAGCTGGCGCTGGTCAAGGCGGCCGATCCGCAGGTCGACGCCGGCACCGGCGCGCTGGCCCGGCGCATCGAGCGCCTGGAGGCAGCGTTCGCCGGGGGCGCCACCCCCGACGCCTCTGGCCCGGCCGACCCGGGAAGGGCTAGGGCGGCTTCCGCCGCCGGGCCCCCGGCGGGCACGGCGCCGCCGCCCCAGGCGGTGGCCGCCACCGGCGCCGCGCCCGCCCTGGCGGCGGCGGTCGCCGCGGCCCCCCCCGAGCCGGCTGTCATCCCCGGGCCGGTGCCCGCGTCCCAGCCCGTCGCACCTGGGCCGGCGGCCGCTCCGGCGCCGGCACCCGCACCTGGGCCGGCGGCCGCTCCCGAGCCGGCCCCCGAGCCGGCCGCCGCTGCCGGGCCGGTGCCGATTCCCCCGCTCGCTGAGCTGGCCGCGCTGTGGCCGGCGGTGATCGACGCCGTCCGCCAGACCAAGCCGCTGCTGGCCGCGGTGATCGTCCAAGGGCGCCCCATCGCGCTCGAGGGGGACCTCCTGACCGTGGCCTTCGCCCCTCAGGCCACCTTCCTGTGCCGCCAGGCGAGCGATCCGGCCAACCGGGGCGCGGTGGGCGAGGCCCTGCGCACCGTCACCGGCGCCGGAGTGCGCCTGTCCTTCGAGCTGCGCGAGGAAGTCGCCGCCCCCGAGGCGCCGGCGCTCAGCGAGGAGGAATGGGTCAGGCGCGTGCTCACCGAGTTCGACGCCGAGGAGCTGCCCGCCGACGCCCCCACCCCTCCCAGGAGCTGACGGTGCCCCAGCCCAACATGCAGCAGATGCTCAAGCAGGTCCAGAAGATGCAGCAGGACATGATCGCCGCCCAGGAGGCGCTCAAGCACGAGGAGGTCGAGGCCTCGGCGGGCGGCGGAATGGTGACCGTGCGGGTGTCCGGCGACCTGCGGGTGACGGCGGTGAGGATCGACCCCGAGGCCTTGGATCCCGAGGACCCGGAGCTGCTCGCCGACACTGTCCTGGCGGCGGTCAACGAGGCCCTGCGCTCGGCCCAGGAGCTGGCGGCGAAAAAGATGGGCGGCCTGACGGGGGGGCTGGACCTCGGCGCCCTGGGGGGCCTGGGCGGCCCCGGCCTGCCCGGCGCCTAGGCCGCCGGCGGCGCCCAGATCGCGAGCGAGCACCGTGTATCCCCAGCCGGTCGAGCGTCTGGTCACCGAGCTGGGTCGTCTGCCCGGGATCGGCAGCCGTACCGCCCAGCGCCTGGCCTTTCACATCCTGCGCGCCTCGGACGAGGAGGCGGCGGCGCTCGCCGACTCGATCCGCGAGGTCAAGGACCGCGTGGGGGAGTGCGAGCGCTGCTTTAACCTCGCCGACCGCCCGCTGTGCCCGATCTGCGAGGACCCGCGGCGCGACGACTCGGTGATCTGCGTGGTGGAGGAGCCCTCCGACGTGCTTCCCATGGAGCGCACGCACGAGTACCGCGGCCGCTACCACGTGCTCGGGGGAGCCCTGTCACCGATCGACGGCGTCGACGTCGACGATCTCCATATCGCCGAGCTCTACGCGCGCATCGCCGAGGCGCAGTCGTCGGTGTCCGAGGTGGTGCTGGCCACCAACCCGACCACCACCGGCGAGGCCACCGCCCTGCATCTGGCCGCCGCCCTGCGCGAGCGCTCTCCCGACGTCGCGGTGACCCGGCTGGCCTCCGGGCTGCCGGTGGGCGCCGACCTCGAGTACGCCGACGAGGTCACCCTGGGCAAGGCGTTCGCCGGGCGCCGCGCGCTGTAGCCGGTCAGCGCGCCGCGAGCACCGTGAGCCGGCCGCTGCTCCAGGCGCCCTTGCGGCGAACGTCGGCGGTGGCAAAGGCGCTGACGCGGTGGTGTCGGCGCAGCACCCGCTGCCCCTGGGCCGATAGCGCGATGGACAGCGTGGCCCGGCGGTTGTGGCCCGGCAGGTTCAGGTCCGCGCGTCCCAGCTCGAGTAGCGCGCCGGTCGAGTCTGCGTTGAGCAGGACCGCCCCCTGACAGCGCGACAGCGCCAGCCGGCAGCGGGCGCGCAGGACCACCACGCCGTCTCGGCTCGCGCGCACGGTCTGACGGGGGATCACCACCTTCGGCTTCCCCGGCGCCCCGCCCCCAAAGCCCCCGGCCTGCCGGCAGTAGCTCCCGCACCCCGGTCGCCGCCGCCCGCGCCGAGCCGGGCCCGCCTGGGCGAGGGCCACCCGGGGGTCGATGCGGGCGTCCGAAGCCTGGGCTCGGGCTCCCTCGGCCGTGGCCACCGGGCCGGCCGGCGGCCGGGCAGGGGAGGCCGGCGACTCGGCGACCGTCGCGGCCACGGCGCAGCCTCCGATCCCCCCCGCGGCGGCCAGCGCCAGCGCGAGCCGTGACGCCTGTCTGCGGGCTCGGTTCACGACCGACACGCTAGCGGGCGGGGGCCAGCACGGTGAGCGGCTTGCTCGTCCACGCCCCTTTCAGACGCACGTCGGCGGTGGCGAAGGCCGACAGGCGCCCGGCGCCTTTGACCATTCCCAGCCCGGCCGCCGACAGGCCCACCGCGGCCTGAGCCGGCTGACCGCGGCCGGGCAGATCGAGGTCCGCGCGCCCCAGCTCCTGGGTGGTGGCGCCGTTGGCCACCAGCAGGATCGCCCCCTGGCACCGAGCCTGGGCCAGCAGGCAGCGGGCCTCCAGCGTGACCGCGCCGTCGCGGTCGACCTGCACCGTCTGGCCGGGGATCACCACCTGATCCTGGCCCGGCGCGCCGCCGCCGTAGCCGCCCGCCTGGCGGCAATAGCTCCCGCAGGGCACGACCCGGTGCGAGCCGATGTGGGGGCTGGAGCTGCCCCCGCACGCCGACAGCGCGAAGGCGGCGACGATCGAGGCCAGGGTGGCCGAGGCGACGCTCGGGCGACGGTCGCGGGTGGGCACGGCTGGGCAGTATCGCGCAGGCTCCGTGCCGCTATCGGCTTCCGGCCCGGGCCTATGCTGCCGACACTATGCCCGGCACGATCGTCATGAAGTTCGGCGGTACCTCGGTGGCCGACGCCGAGCGGCTCAGGAACGCCGCGCGCCGCATCGTGCAAAAGCGCGAGCAGGGGCAGCGCGTGGTGGCGGTCCTCTCCGCCCGGGGCAAGACCACGGACGAGCTGATCGCCATGGCCGAGGAGGTCTCCCCGGCGCCGGCGCCGCGCGAGCTGGACATGCTGCTCTCGGCGGGGGAGCGGATCTCCTGCGCGCTGTGTGCGATGGCGATCAACGACCTCGGCCACCGCGCGATCTCGATGACCGGCTCGCAGGCCGGCATCGTCACCGACACCTCCCACACCAAGGCGAGGATCCTCGACGTGCGCGCCGACCGCATCCGGTCGGCGCTGGAGGAGGACTCGATCGTGCTGGTAGCCGGGTTTCAGGGCGTCTCCACCGCCAGGGACGTGACTACCCTCGGCCGCGGCGGCTCGGATACCACGGCGGTCGCCGTCGCCGCCGCGTTGGAGGCCGAGGTTTGCGAGATCTACACCGACGTGGCCGGCGTGTACTCGGCCGACCCCCGGATCGTCCCCCAGGCCCGCCTCCTGCCCGTGCTCTCTTTCGAGGAGATGCTCGAGATGGCGGCGTCCGGCGCCGGCGTGCTCCAGCTGCGCTCGGTCGAATACGCGCGCAACCACGGCGTGCGCATCCACTGCCGGTCAAGCTTCGAGGACCGGCCCGGTACCGTTGTCGTCTCGGAGATCGAGACGATGGAGCACCCGCTCATCACCGCCGTCACCCACTCGACCGGAGAGGCGCGAGTGACGCTCCTGGGCGTGCCCGACAAGCCGGGAGTGGCAGCCCGCATCTTCGGCGCGCTCGCCGACGCCGACGTCAACGTGGACATGATCATCCAGAGCGAGCCCGCCGGCGAGGGCAGCTCGGCCGAGGTCTCGTTCACGGTTCCCCGCGACGACCTGCGGGTGAGCCGCCAGACTCTGGAGGGCCTGGCCCCCGAGCTGGGGATCTCCTCGATCGTCACCGACGAGGAGATGGGAAAGGTCTCGATCGTGGGCGCCGGCATGCGTTCGCATCCCGGCGTGGCGGCCAAGGTGTTCACCGTGCTGGGCGACGAGGAAATCAACATCGAGATGATCTCGACCTCGCCGATCAAGATCTCGTGCGTGATCGGCGGCGAGCACGTGCCGCGCGCGGTGCGCGCCCTGCACTCCGCTTTCGAGCTCTCGGGCGACGGTACCGAGCAGCCCGAGGAGCCGTTTCGACCGCCCGGGCAATGAGCGAGCGTCCGGCATGAGCCCCGGCGCCGACCCATCCGGCGCCTACCGCCTGGCGGTGGTCGGGGCCACCGGCGCGGTGGGCGCCCAGATGCTCGAGATCCTCGCCGAGCGCGGCTTCCCCGCGCGCGAGGTGGTGCCCTTCGCGTCCGAGCGCTCGGCCGGGCGCACCCTCGAGGGCCCCGACCGCCTGGGCGAGCTGCGTGTCAGCCCCCTGTCCGAGGAGGCGATCCGCGACTTTGACCTGGCGCTGTTCTCCGCCGGCTCGAGCGTCTCGCGCGAGTGGGCCCCGCGCTTTGCCGACGCCGGCGCGGTGGTCATCGACAACTCGTCGTGCTGGCGCATGGAGCCCGAGGTGCCGCTGGTCGTGGCCGAGGTAAACCCCGAGGCGCTGGCCGGACACCGGGGGATCGTGGCCAACCCCAACTGCTCGACGATGCAGATGGTGGTGGCGCTCAAGCCGATCCACGACGCGGCGGGTATTGAGCGGGTGGTGGTCTCCACCTACCAGTCGACCTCGGGCACCGGCGTGCGGGCCGTACGCGAGCTGCAGGACCAGTCGCACGCGATCCTGCACGAGGTCGAGCCCGAGCCGCCCGCCGTCTACCCCCACCGAATCGCGTTCAACGTCCTGCCCCAGGTGGAGACCTTCCGGGAAGGCGACGACTACAGCACCGAGGAGCGCAAGATGATGGCCGAGACGCGCAAGATCCTCGGCGACGAGTCGCTGCGCATCTCGGCCACCTGCGCGCGCGTGCCGGTGGTCACCGGGCACTCGGAGTCCCTCAACGTGCAGACCGGCGAGGACCTTTCGCCCGAACGCTGCCGAGAGCTGCTGTCCGGCGCCCCGGGGGTGACGGTCATCGACGACCCCGCCAACGGGCTCTACCCGCTCGCGGTCGACGCCGCCGGGCGCGACGACGTGTTCGTGGGGCGCATCCGGCGCGACCCCTCCCACCAGCGCACGCTGAACCTGTGGGTGGTCTCCGACAACCTGCGCAAGGGCGCCGCGCTGAACGCGGTCCAGCTCGCCGAGCTCCTGCACGAGCGCGGGCTGATCCGCCCGGGCGCCCGCTCGCCCGTCTGACCATCGCCGCGGGCGCGCCCGAGCGGGCGGCGGGTCAGCTCAGGCGGATCCCCGCCCCCGCGGCCAGGGCGATCAAGAACGCCCGCATCCGCGCCCCGCTCGGCGTCCAGGCCTCGGCGCCGTGGTGGCTGAGGGGGTCGCCGCCGGCATCGGCGAAGCCGATCTCGATGTGGCCGTGGCCGAGGCCGGCGGCGTCGCCGGTGTGGCCCATGATCGCGATCGGCTGACCGCTCGCCACCCGCTGTCCGGGCCGTACCAGCGCCCGCGCCACGTGGCCGTAGTAGACGTACTGGCCGGCCAGGGGCCCGGCCGTGGCGCGGATCACCGGGTAGTTGGGGCCGAAGCCGCCCGGGTTGCTGGCCACCGCCGAGCACACGCCCGGGGTGATCGAGTAGACGGCTGCTCCGTCGGGGGCCGTCTCGATGTCCACCCCGTCGTCGGTGCGCCCGAGCTGGGTGATGAACCTGCGCTCGAGGGGAAGCGCGTAGCCGCTCGCCGTCACCGGACCGGTGCCCGCCCCCGGACCGGTGCCCGCCCCCCCGGCCAGGGCGCCGCATCCCGGCGGCGGTGGGGATTGCCCGCCGCCCACCACCCGTCCGTCGAGGCCCGCCCAGCGCGCGTCGCGCCCCAGGTAGACGGCGGTGATCAGCCCGTGGTCGGTGGGGAAGTCGGCGACCGTGTAGCCGGCCCGGACCGCGGCGGCGTAGTCGGTGTCGAGCACGCGGTGCTCGGGCGCCGGCCCCAGCCCGGGGGCCGGGCCGGTGTCGATCTGGCGCAGGACCAGGCGCCGGCGGTTGGGGTAGGTGACCAGCCAGTAGCCGCCCACGCTGCCCAGGTAGGGCACGGCGATGCCGGGCACCCCCCCGGCGGCCGAGACGCCGCTGGCGGTGTTGCGGTCGTTAAACGTCGACGTGTATCCGCGCAGGGAAAACCCGATCCCGGGTTCGCCTACCCGGGAGGCGCCGGGCGGGGGCTGGCCGGCTCCGGGGGCCGCGCCGGCTCGGGCGCTCCCCGCACCCGTGACCGCGCCCGGCGCGCCTGTACCCGGGCCGGCGGGCCCGGCGTCCGGCCCGCACGCTCCGGCCAGTCCGGCTCCGCCCACCGCCACCACGACCACGGACACCAGGGCCGCCGCCACCAGGGCGGCGGCGGTGGCCGCCGAGCCGGCGGCGAGGACACCCCGCGGCGCGAGCCGTGGTTCGGCGCAACCCACGCATCAGGCTCCGACCGCCTCCCGGCGCCGGGACGCCGGGTGACCAGGCCATCACGCCCAGCGGGCTAGCGGGCGGCGGTCAGGCTCGCCAGCTCGCGGCGGCTGCGCACTCCGAGCTTGCGGTAGACGTGGCGGGCGTGGGTGCGAACGGTTTCCACGCTCACCTGCAGAGCGACGGCGATCTGGGCGTTGGACTGGCCCCGTTGCAGCAGCTCGAGTACGTCGGCTTCTCGGGGGGTGAGAAGCTCCGGCCCGGAGAATCCGTCGGGGGACAGCTCGGCCCTGGTGCGCGGTAGCACGTGCAGCCCCCGGGACGCCAGGTGGATCGCGCTCAGGATGTCGCGCGCCTGGGTTTCCTTGGACAGGCACGCCGTCGCCCCGAAGGTCAGCATCTGGTTGCACTCGGACTGGGTGGGGCGGCTGGCCAGCACCACCAGCCGCGTGCCGGGATGGGCGCTGTGCAGCTGGTGGACTTCGAGTGGGCTGCTCAGCGAGCCGAAGTTGAGGATCGCCACCTGGGGCTGATGCTCCTCGAGGGCGGGGCCGATCGCGTCGGCGGGCACGTCGTGGACGACCAGCTCGACGTTGGCGTCCTCCTCGATCAGCGCGCGCAGGCCGCGGCTGACGAGATCCTCGAACTGTCCGACTGCCAGGGTTATTGGTGTGCGTGGTGCCATCGGACGTGCCCGGCGGCTCCCGCATCGCCGCCTGTGATCTTATCGGTACATGGGCCCAAAAGGGTGAGTCCCATCTCACCCGTCTATCCCCCCTTTCCTCACCCCAAGATCACCCGGACAGGGTGAAGACAAAGCAGCGGCGCTGCGCCACCATTCCGGTCGCCTTGTGGGAGGGGCGCCGGGAAGAGGGAGCCCGGCACATAGCTTTCCTGCAGGACGAATGGGGTACGTAAGTGGGACGGGAATGGGCCTTCGGGCCCATTTCTCGTTAATCTGCCGCGGCCATCCCGGACGGGCCAGGCGCGGTGAGCCAGGGTGGCCCGCCCGGCCCAGAGCCCACGACCAAGGAGGCGCGGCAATGATGCGATCGACGGCGCTGGCGGCCTGCGTTGCGGCGGCATTGGCGTTGGCCGCGTGCGGCAGCGACAGGGGGATCAAGCTTTCGGACACCGCCAAGGTCAAGGCCGCCTGCCTGAAGGGGGCCAACAAGGGCAACAAGGTCACCCCGAGCCAGGCGAGCACGCTGTGCGACTGCGTCACGCGCCGGGTCCAGCAGTCCGGCTACAGCCACGAGAACGACATCCCCAAGGCCAAGCAGAACGAGATCTCCCAAGCCTGCGCCCAGGAGCTGATCCGCAGTCAGTTCGGCGGTCCAGGATCGGGCGGAACCCGCACCACGCCCTGAGCTGGGGGCTCACCTACTCGACAGGAGGAAGTGCATGGCAGTCGTGCGACGGTTGGCAGTTGCGCTGCTGGTGGCGGGGGCCGCCGGCCTCGCCGCGTGCGGGAGCAGCGGTCCGAAGATCAAGGACGCGTCGTTCGTCACCAGGTGCGCCAAGGCGGTCAAGACCTCGGCGCTCACCGACGCCCAGAAGCAGCAGATATGCAGCTGCGTCCAGCAGCGGGCGGTCGGCGCGGGCATGGGCGACGCCGCCGACACCGCCGACCTGTCGTCGGACAAGAAGCGACAGCTCGACGAGTTCACCACCACCTGCACCCTCCAGACCGCCGCCGGCGGCGGCGGGGGTGGCGGCGGGACCGGGGGCGCTACGAGCACCAGCCCGTGACCCCCGCGGGCTAGCGATCGCCGCCCACGGGCGGCCCGGCCGGGCCGCCCGCGCCCGGGGCGACTAGGCGGCGGCCGCCTGGCCGACGACCGCGGTCGACCAGTCGATCACCCGGGTGGGGCGCACCACGTGCCGGCCCATGCCCAGCTCCTTGGGCTCCAGGCCGAGCGCGAGCCCGACCAGCTGGGGCAGGTGCAGGACGGGAAGGCCCAGGTCCCGGCCGACCGTCGCCGCCGCCGCCGGCTGCTGGAAATCCAGGTTCAGGTGGCACAGCGGACACGGGGTGACCAGGCAGTCGGCGTCGGCGTCGATCGCGTCGCCCACATGCCGGCCCGCCTGCTTGAGCGAGGCCTCCTGGTTCATGGTGATGATGGGAAAGCCGCAGCACTTGTGCGATCCGGCGTAGGCGACCACCGTGCCCCCCAACGCGTCGATCAGCATGTCCAGGTAGCGGTCGCGCGGGCGCTCGGGGTCGATGTCCAGGCGCTCGCGCGGGCGCACGATGTAGCAGCCGTAGAACGGCCCCACCCGCAGGTTGCTAAGCGGCCGCGTGACCTTCGCCCGCACGGTGTCCAGTCCGATCTCCTCGACCAGCAGCCAGAGCAGGTTCTTGTTGGTCAAGCCCTTCTCGTAGCGCAGCCCGTCGGGGGCCAGGTGGGCGTTGATGTGCTCGCGGTAGTCGGCCCGGGCGTCCAGGCGTTCCTGGCACTCGGTCTGCGCCCCCTGACAGGTCGAGCAGATGTTCATCATCAGCTCCCCGTCGGTCTGCTGGGCCAGGGCGAAGGTGCGCGCGTTGAGCGTGTCGGCCAGCTCCTGGTTGTGCTCGGCGATCACGCCCGCACCGCAGCAGCTGGCCCGGTCGAGCTCGATCAGCTCCAGGTCGAGCAGCGGTGCCACCGCGGCCATCGCCCCGTGCAGCTCGGGGGTAAAGCCCCGGCTCACGCACCCGGGCCAGTAGGCCACCCGGCGGGCCATCAGGTCCCGGCTCCGGGGGCAGCCTCCGCGGACGAGCTTGCCTTTTGTTCTTTGGCAAGCGCGGACGCGGAGCTGTCCTCCTCCTCGTCGTGGCCCTCCACGTAGAGGTTGAGCTGATAGGGCTGCTCGTGGCCCTCGACCTCGTCGTAGACGCGGCGCAGCTCCTTGGCCTGACGGCTGTGGGGGTGAAGGAGCACCTTGCCCGGCGTCATCTTGCGGCGCAGCACCGCCCGCAGGGCGGTGGGCAGCGACTTGAGCAGCACCGGCAGCGCGCGGGGGTTGAGCTTGCCCCCGTAGGAGTCGGCGAGCAGGTCGGCCTCGTGCAGGATGCCGTTGCGGCGGATGTTCTTGACGAACGCGGCCTCGTGGCGGTGGCCGTTGTTGGAGTCCTCGATCTCGAAGTCCGAGCCCGCCCGGCGGCGCAGGCGCATGATCTGGTTCATGGGGTCGACGTCCTTGGGGCAGGCGTCGATGCACTTGAAGCAGTGGGTGCAGTCGTAGATGCCGTGGGGGTCCTCGGACAGGTCGGTCAGCCGCTCGCGCGGCTCGGCGTCCCGGGGATCGCCGACGAAGCGGTAGGCCTTGGCCAGCGCCGCCGGGCCCACGAACTCGGGATCGATCTCCATCGACAGGCAGTCCGACACGCACGCGCCGCACTGGATGCAGGCCATCGACTGGGTGACGTCGACCATGTTCTCGTGGGGGACGATGTACTCGCGCTCGGGGATCGGCTCGCGGTTGATGAGCCAGGGCGTCACGCGCTGGACCTTTTTCCAGTGCACGGCGTCCATGTCGACGATCAGGTCCTTGATCACCGGCATGTTGCCCATCGGCTCGACCTCGATCGCGCCGTCGCGGGCGCCCCTCAACGCCTCCTCCAGGTGGGTCTTGCACGCCAGGCCGGGCTCGCCGTTGATGCGCACCCCGCACGAGCCGCAGATCGCCGCCCGGCACGAGCAGCGGATGCCGATCGACCCGTCCAGCGCCGCCCGGGCCTCGAGGATCCCCTCCAGCACCGAGCGGTGACCCTCCAGCTCGACGGGGAACTCCTGCCAGAACGGGGCCTGGCCCGACTCGGGGTCATAGCGGCGGAGCTTGAGCGTGAACGCGGGCATTTGAGATAGGGGGCCTAGCCGGCCCCGGTCAATAGGTGCGCGCCTCGGGCTGCCATTGGGTGATGGTCACCTCAGAGTATGAGAGGTCGGGCTCGCCGTCGCCGCCCAGCGAGACATCGATGTGCTTGAGCCACTCGTCGTCGTTGCGCTCGGGAAAGTCGGTGCGAAACTGCGCGCCGCGCGACTCGGTGCGGTGGATGGCGGCCACCACCGTGGTCTCGGCGCAGTCGAGCATGAAGCCCAGCTCGATCGCCCCCAGCACATCCTGGTTGAACACCGTGCCCCGGTCATCGACGTAGGCCCGCTCGGCGTCCTGCTTTAGGCGGCGGATGGTCTGCAGGCAGGTGTCCAGGCCCTCGGCGTCGCGAAACACCGCGCAGTGCTTGTTCATCGAGGTGCCCAGCTCGTCCTTGATCTCGGCGATGCGCCGGCCGGTGCGCTCGCGGGAGATGAGCCGGTCGATCATCGCCATGTCGTCGTCCAGCTGGGTGTCGGAGACCTGGGGGAGCGCCATCTCGGAGGCCCGCTGGGCGGCGTGCTCGCCCGACCGGCGGCCGAAGATCAGGGTGTCCAGGAGCGAGTTGGCCCCCAGCCGGTTTCCGCCGTGGACCGAGAGGCAGGCCACTTCGCCGGCGGCGTAGAGCCCCGGCACCGGGGTCTGGCCCCACACGTCGGTCTTGACGCCGCCCATGTAGTAGTGCTGTCCGGGCCGGATGACGATCGGCTCGCGGGTGATGTCGGTGCCGGCGAAGTCGCGCCCGATGTTGACGATCTCGCGCAGCGCCTCGAGGATCCGCTTGCGCGGGACCTTGGTGACGTCGAGGTGAAGCCCGGCTCCGTTGGCCCCCACGCCCCGGCCCTCGTCGATCTCGGTCTGCTCGGCTCGGGAGACCACGTCGCGCGAGGCCAGCTCGACCTTGTTGGGCGCGTAGCGCTCCATGAAGCGCTCGCCCTCGGAGTTGAACAGCTGGGCGCCCTCGCCGCGGGCGCCCTCGGTGATGAGAAAGCCGTTCTCCACCAGCGTGGTGGGGTGGTACTGGACCATCTCCATGTCCATCAGGGGGGCGCCCGCCCGGTAGGCCAGGGCGATCCCGTCGCCGGTGACGATCAGGCCGTTGGTGGTGGGCTTGTAGGCCTGGCCCGCTCCTCCGGTGGCCAGGATCACCGCCTTGGCGGTGAAGTTCTCCATCGTCCCGGAGCGCACGTCGCGAGCCACGCACCCGCAGCAGTTTCCCTCGTCGTCGGAGAGCAGCGAGGTGGTGAACCACTCCTCGTAGCGGTCGATCCGGTCGGCGTACTTCATCAGCTGCTCGTAGAGCACGTGCAGGATCGCCTGGCCGGTGATGTCGGCCACGTAGTAGGTCCGCGCCGCCGAGGCGCCCCCGAACGCACGCGTGCCCAGCTCGCCCCGGTCGTTGCGGTGAAAGGTCACCCCGATGTGCTCGAGCTCGAGCAGCTCGTCGGGCGCCTCTTTGCACATGATCTCGATCGCGTCCTGGTCGCCCAGGTAGTCCGACCCCTTGACCGTGTCGTAGGCGTGGGACTCCCAGCTGTCCTCGGGGTTGAGCGCCGCGTTGATGCCGCCGGCGGCGGCCACCGAGTGCGAGCGCACGGGGTGGACCTTGCTCGTGATCGCCACCGTGGCCCCTGCCCGGGCGGCGGCCAGGGCCGCGCGCTGGCCGGCCAGCCCGGCGCCGATGATCAGGACGTCGTGGGAGGGCATGCGGGGGCGGGACTCTATAAGCCGCTCGCGCCTCGGCGACCGGTCGCCGGCGGGCAAAGAACGGGGCGAGGAGGGCTACGTGCCGCCCATCAGCGGGGTCAGTGCCCGGCGCACGTCGGTCACCGTGACCACTCCGCGCAGCACCCCGTCGGCGTCCACGGCGGCCACTCCGCCCAGGCGGCGCAGGGCCTCGGAGCCGAGCAGCGCCTGGAGCGTGGCGTCGGTGCGGATCTGCCAGTTGCCGTCGAGCTCGACCGCCTCGCCGGCGGCCAGCGCCGGGCGCCCGTCGGCGATCTCCTGCTCCACGCGCTCGCGGCGCAGGATCCCCAAGAAGCGCCCCCCGGCGTCGACCACGGCAAACCACGGCCAGCGGTAGCGCATGAAGTACTCGTCCTCGGCCTGGAGCAGGCTGGTGTCCCGGGAGACCGTCACCGGCTCGCGGTCCATGATGTCGGCCACGGTCACCCCCGCCAGGCGCTCGGAGACCGCGGACTGCATCACCGCCCCGCGCGCCGCCTGGCCCAGGATCATCGCCAGCAGCAGGGTCCACAGCCCGGTCGCCGGAGACCCGGCCAGGAATGCCAGCACCCCCAGGGCGCCCAGCATGTAGGCGAAGCCCAGGCCGATCCTGCCCGAGGCGCGCGTGGCGCGGTTGCGGTCGCCGGTCACCCGCCAGGCCAGCGCCCGCGCGATCCGTCCCCCGTCGAGCGGGTAGGCGGGCACCAGGTTGAACACCAGGATCCCCAGGTTGATCAGCGACAGGTAGCTGAGCAGCAGCAGCCCGGCGTCGGTGCCGGCGCGGTGCTTGAGCACCGCCACGTCGAGGAAGCGATCCGGCCCGGCGATCGCCATGCCCACGCCGCCGGTGACCAGGGCGACCACCAGGGTGGCCACCGGGCCGGCCAGGGCGACGCGCAGCTCGGCCCCCGGGGTGTCGGCCTCGCGGTTCATGCGCGCGATCCCCCCGAAAAACCACAGGTCGATGCCCGCGATCTCGATGCCCTCGCGGCGCGCGGCGAGCGCGTGGCCCAGCTCGTGGAAGATCAGCGAGGCGAAGAAGGCCAGCGCCGAGCCGACCGCCACCGCGTAGGCGGCGGTGTCGGAGTCGAGCACCTGGCGAAACAGGCTCGAGAGCCAGAACACCATCACGAACAGGACGAAGAACCAGCTCGTGCTGACCCCGATGCGGATCCCGAAGATCCGCGCCAGCTGCAGCGTCCTTGGCATCGCCGGCATGTGCCTATGGTGGCAGGCTCAGGCGAGCAGTCTCCGCTGGTGGATCTAGAGCGCGCGCCGGGCGCGACCAGGTGCCCGCGCCGCGCGCCCGCGGCTCAGGCGGCCAGCTCGGGGCGGTGGCGCTCGATGATCTCCTCAAACCGGGTGCCGGCCGGCAGCGTGCCGTAGGCCAGCCCGGCGTCTCCGTCCAGGCGCGAGGCGCAGAAGGCGTCGGCCACGGCGGCGGGCGCGTGGCGCACCAGCAGCGAGCCCTGCAGGGCCAAGCCCATGCGCTCGACCAGCCGCCGGGCGCGGGCCTCCAGCCCCTCGGGCCGCTCGAACTCCGAGCGCAGCTCGGCGGCGAAGCGGTCCAGGCGCGCGTCGGCGCCGGCCGCCGCGTCGAGCTCGGAGAAGAAGGCGTCAAAGCAGGCGGGCTCGCGCGCCAGGGCGCGCAGGACGTCGAGGCTCATCACGTTGCCCGAGCCCTCCCAGATCGAGGCCAGCGGCGCCTCGCGGTACAAGCGCGGCATGCCCGACTCCTCGACGTAGCCGTTTCCGCCCAGGCACTCGAGCGCCTCGTAGGCGTGTCCGGGGGCGCGCTTGCACGCCCAGTACTTGGCCACCGCCGTCCCGATTCGCTTGAACGCCTGGGCGCCCTCGTCGCGCTCGGCCTCGTCGTAGGCGCGCGCCAGGCGCATGGCCAGCGCGGTGGCCGCCTCGGACTCGATGCACAGGTCGGCCAGCACGTTGCGCATCAGCGGCTGGTCGATCAGCAGCTTGCCGAACGCGGCGCGGTGGGCGGCGTGGTGGGTGGCCATGACCACGCCCCAGCGCATACCCGCCGCCGCGCCGATCGCACAGTCCAGGCGGGTGTGGCCGACCATCTCGATGATGGTGGGCACGCCGCGGCCCGGCTCGCCCACCATCTGCCCCCAGGCGCCGTCGAACTCGACCTCGCTGGAGGCGTTGGAGCGGTTGCCCAGCTTGTCCTTCAGACGCTGCAGCGCAAAGGCGTTGCGCGTCCCGTCCGCCAGCACCCGGGGCAGGGCAAAGCACGACAGCCCCTCCTCGGCCTGGGCGAGCACCAGGAACAGGTCGCACATCGGCGCCGAGCAGAACCACTTGTGCCCCACGATCTCGTACTCGCCGCCGGGCCCCCCGCCGTTGAGCGCCCGGGCGGTGGTGGTGTTGGCGCGCACGTCGGAGCCGCCCTGCTTCTCGGTCATGGCCATCCCGCACAGCGCGCTCTGCTTCTCGCGGGAGGGGATCAGCCGCGGGTCATAGGAGGTCGCGGTGAGCAGCGGCTCCCAGTGCTCGGCCAGCTCGGGCTGGGCGCGCAGCGCCGGGACGGCGGCGAAGGTCATGGTGATCGGACAGGCGAAGCCGGCCTCGGCCTGCATGGCCGTCATGTACAGCGCCGCTCGCGCGGTGTGGGCGCCGGGACGGGGATCGCGCCAGGGCAGCGCGTGCAGCTCCCAGGCCACCCCCAGCTCCATCAGCCGGTGCCAGGCGGGGTGAAACTCGACCTCGTCGATGCGCCGCCCGAAGCGGTCGTGGGTGCGCAGGCGCGGCGGGTTCTCGTTGGCCTGGACCCCCCACAGCTGGGGCTCGCCCCCGATCAGGGGGCCCAGCTCGGCGGCGCGGGGAAGGATCCAGTCGGCTCCCTCGCGCTCGGTGGCCTCGACCAGCGCGGTGTGGGTGCCGAACACGTCCAGGCCTTCGAGCGGCGGTGCCTGGTTGAGCACCTGGTGGGTGCCCGACGCCGCGGCCGGCGGGGACGCGTGCTGGGTGGCCATTGCCCCCGGGACGTTAGCGTGCGGCGCGGCCCGCGAGGGTCGCCTCGATACCATCGCGCCCGCTCATGGCCCACCGCGTGACCCTGATCCCCGGCGATGGGACCGGCCCCGAGCTCGTCGAGGCCACCCGGCGCGTGCTCGAGGCCACCGGGGTGGAGCTCTCCTGGGATCGCCACGAGGCCGGCCTGGACGAGTACGAGGAGCACGGCAACCCGTTCCCGGAGGAGACGCTGGCCGCCCTGCGGCGCAACAGGGTGGGGATCAAGGGGCCGACCACCACGCCGGTGGGCACCGGGTTTCGCTCGGTCAACGTGCTGTTGCGCAAGGAGCTCGACCTCTACGCCTGCATCCGCCCGTGCAAGGCCTATGAGGGGGTGCGCACCCGCTTTCCCCAGACCGATTTGGTGATCGTGCGCGAGAACACCGAGGACCTCTACGCGGGGATCGAGTTCGAGCGCGGCACCGAGGAGAACGCGCGCGTGCGCGAGCTGCTCTCCCAGCTGGGGTCGCGGGTGCGCGAGGACGCGGGCATGTCGATCAAGCCGATCTCCGAGTTCGGCTCCGAGCGGATCGTGCGCGCCGCGTTTGACTACGCCCGCGCCAACGGACGCGGCAAGCTGACCGCGGCGCACAAGGCCAACATCATGAAGTTCACCGACGGCCTGTTCCTGGAGGTGGCGTGCCGGGTCGCCGAGGATTACCCGGACATCGAGTTCGAGGACCGGATCATCGACAACCTGTGCAACCAGCTCGTCTCGCGGCCGGAGGAGTACGACGTGATCGTGCTCCCCAACCTCTACGGCGACATCGTCTCCGACCTGGGCGCCGGCATGATCGGGGGGCTGGGGCTGGCGCCGGGGGGCAACATCGGCTCCGAGGCGGCGGTGTTCGAGGCCACCCACGGCTCGGCCCCCAAGTACAAGGGTCAGAACAAGGTAAACCCCGCGGCGCTGATGCTCTCCGGGGTACTGATGCTGCGCCATTTGGGCGAGCGCGAGGCGGGCGACCGGCTGGAGGCGGCGATCGCCGAGGTCATCCGCAAGGGAGAAAAGGTCACCTATGACCTAAAGCCCTCGCGCGACGATCCCACCGCGGTCGGTACCTCCCAGTTCGCCGACGCGGTGATCGAGGAGCTTTCCGCGTCCCGATGAGGCAATTCCGTCACACCCGATTTTTCGAGGGAGCGTGTTTGCAGTGAACTCCAACCCGCCCGCCCGCGTCGCCGTCACCGGGGCCGCCGGCCAGATCGGCTACGCGATCCTGTTTCGCATCGCTTCGGGTCAGATGCTCGGACCCGATCGCCACATCGACCTGCGGCTGCTGGAGATCCCCGACGCGGTCAAGGCGGCCGAGGGAACGGCGCTCGAGCTAGAAGACTGCGCGTTTCCGCTGCTGGCCTCGACCGACATCTTTGATGACCCCGAGCAGGCCTTCGACGGGGTCAACCTGGCCCTGTTGATCGGCGCCCGCCCGCGGACCAAGGGGATGGAGCGCGCCGACCTGCTCGAGGCCAACGGTCAGATCTTCAAGCCCCAGGGCCAGGCGCTCAACTCGCGCGCCGCCGACGACGTGCGCATCCTGGTGGTGGGCAACCCGGCGAACACCAACGCCCTGATCGCCACCTCCAACGCCCCCGACATCCCGCGCGAGCGCTTCAGCGCCATGACCCGGCTGGACGAGAACCGCGCCGTCGCCCAGCTGGCGGGCAAGCTCGAGGTCGGCGTGGAGGACGTCCAGGACCTCGTGGTGTGGGGCAACCACTCACCCACCATGTTCCCCGACCTGTTCAACGCCCAGGTCGGGGGCCGCCGCGCGTCCGACCTCATCGACATGGATTGGTATGAGAACGAGTTCATCCCCCGGGTGGGCAAGCGCGGCGCCGAGATCATCGAGGGCCGGGGCGCTTCGAGCGCGGCCTCGGCCGCCAACGCGGCCATCGACTGTGTGCAGGACTGGATGCTCGGCGCCGACGGCCGGCGCTCGATGGCCGTCTACTCCGACGGCTCCTACGGCGTGGCCGAGGGCCTGATGTCGAGCTTCCCGGTGCGCTGCGGCGGGGGCGACTACGAGATCGTCCAGGGGTTGGAGGTGGAGAGCTTCGCCCGGGCCAAGATCGACGCCACGGTGGCCGAGCTCGAGGACGAGCGCTCGGCCGTGCGCGAGCTCGGCCTGGTCTGATCCGCGCGGGCTGGTCTGATCCGCGTGAGCTGGTCTGATCCGCGCGGGCGACTAGCCGCGCTTGCCCCCGGAGCCCCGGGAGCCCGAGCTTCCCTTGGGGTGCCAGCCGCGCCCGCGGCGGGTCACCTGGCCCTGCTCTTGCAGTCCGGGCAGCACGCGGTACAGGTAGTTCTGCGCGATCCCCATCCGGTCGGCCATCTCGCGAATGGTGATTCCCGGCTGACTGCGCACCAGCTCGAGCGCCTGGATGGCGCGGGTGCCGCTGCCCCGCGGGCGTCCACGTCGGCGCGTGCCCGCCCGGCGGGTGGTAGATCGGGTCTTGGTCCGCGAACCCCGGGGCCGACCGGGTCCGCGCCGGCGCCCGTTCGCCGAGCGGCTGGCCGAGGGCCCGACGCCCGCCAGCGCCGCCGCGGCGGCCTCGAGCTGCTGGTACTCGTCCACCAGCGGTTTGAGCTCGCGCATGCGCGCCTCGATCTCCTTGCGCTTGTCTGCCAGAAAGTCAGCCACGACGACCCCTCTTGTTCGGCGTCTCGGTGTCTTGAACCGTGAAACCGTAACAACCCCGGTGACTTAACGGTTAATTAATTCTCTGTTCTCGCTCCGCCGCCCGCGCACCGGGGATCGAAAGGTCAGGGATGTTCGATTATCTGCTTGAGCATTTGCAATGAACGTTGCGCCTCGCGCTGGGGCAATCCCCCGATCAGGGCGCGGCCGGCGACGGCGCCGAGCGCGCCCAACGGCGGCCTGAACTCGTTGTCATAGTCAAAGCGGGTTCCGCTGTCCTCGGGGGTGAGCCGGTACTCGGTGCGCGCCCGCGAACGGGCGGGGCCGGTGCCTTCCCACACCGCCAGTTGGTTGGTCTCACACTCGGCGAGCCTCCAACTCACCTTGAAGTGGGCGCCGCGCAGGATCAGTTCCTGACGCATGGTGGTTCCCTTGCGCGGGGGGCCGGAGTAGGCGTCGATGAGCTTGCGATGGATGGTCACCCACTGCTCCAGGCGAGCGGGGTCCATCACCACCGCCCACACCTCCCCGGGGGAGGCGTCGATCCTGATCGTGCTGGTGACCTGGCTCATCGCTCGTCTCGCTGGACCGCCGGCGGGGAGACACCGTACCCGCCCCACCGGGCCGGCACGGGCCGGGCCTAGCGAGCCGCCAGCGGTTCGGATGTCTCCCAGGCCCGCAGGGCGTGCTCCACCGCCCGGGTAAAGGAGTGAAGTCTCACCCCGAGCAGTCGCGCGGCGCGGTCATCCCGGGGGAGCAGGTCGCCGGAGAGCCCCTCCATCAGCGGGCCCACCAACTCCCAGTGCTCGCCGGCGATGCGCGCGGCCAGCCGGCTGGCCACCGGCGTGGCGGTCAGGCCCAGGCGCAGCGCCGAGCGCCGCACGAGCATGAGGTCGGCGATGCGTTCGATCATCTCGCCGTAGGTGACGATGTCGGGCCCGGCGATGTCGAGCGAGCGACCCGCCACCGCTGGGTGGTCAAGGGCCCGGGCGAGGAACTCGAGCATGTCGCGCTCGTCCAGGGGCTGGGTGCGATAGGTGTGCCACGCGGGCAAGGGGACGACGCGCAGGCGCTCGACCAGGCGCACGAGCAGGCGGAACGAGCGAGAGTGGGCCCCGATCGCGATCGACGCCCGCAGGGAGACCGACTCCGGCGAGGCGCCGAGCAGGGTCTCCTCCACCGCCAGGCGGCTGGCCAGGTGGGCCGAGGGGCTGAGCCCGGCGGGCAGTAGGCCGCCGAGATAGATCACCCGCCGGACGTCCTCCGCCCGCGCGGCGGCGGCGAAGTTCTCCGCTCCCCGGAGCTCGTGCTCGGCGAACCGGCCGTCGAGGCCCGGCTCCATCGAGTGGACCAGGTAGTAGGCGACGTCCACGCCCTGGAGCGCCTCGCCCAGACCGGCGCCGGAGACCACGTCGCCGGTCACCAGCGGGAGGCGCTCGCGCACCCGCGCCGGGTCGCGGGCCAGCCCGCGCAGCTCGTGGCCGCCGGCGCGCAGGCGGGGGATCAGGGCGCCGCCGACGTAGCCGCTCACCCCGGTGATGAGAACTCGCATCGGGCGACATGATTACCGGGTGGCGGTTTGCGACGAGCTCGAGCGTCGCGCGCGGGCGCGCCTGGATCCGCGCGTGTTCGACTACTACGCCGGAGGAGCCGGCGACGAACGCACGCTGGCCGACAATCGCCGGGCGTGGGCCCGGCTGGAGCTGCGCCCGGTGCTCGGTGGCGGCGCCGACCGGTCGCCCGACACCTCGCTCACGCTGCTCGGCCGGCGGCTCGAGCTTCCGGTCCTGCTCGCGCCGGTGGCCGCTCAGCGGCTGCTCGATCCCGGCGGCGAGCCGGCGAGCGCTCGGGCCGCGGCGCGCGCGGGGACGGTGTTCTGCCTGTCCACCCGCGCCACGGCCGACGTCGCCGAGGTGGCCGAGGCGGCGCCGGACGGCGCCCGGTGGTTTCAGCTCTACGTCGAGCGCGAGCGCGTGCGCAGCCGGCGCGCGCTGGAACGGCTGGCCGAGCTCGGCTACGGCGCGGTGGTGCTGACCGCCGACCTGCCCGTCGCCGGCCGGCGCGAGCGCGAGCTGCGGGGGGGACCGCTTCCCCTGCCCCGCGGCGTGGAGATCGTCACCCACGGCGAGCCGCCGCCGCGGCGGCCGGCGGGAGCGCCCGGGAGGGCAGCCGGCGGGGCGCCGGCCGCTTCGCCCGCCCACAAGCCGGTCGTCGGCGGATGGGATCCCGCCCTGACCTGGCGCGACGTGGAGTGGGTGGCCGAGCGCTCGCGCCTGCCGGTACTGGTCAAGGGCCTGCTCACCGGCGAGGACGCCGCCCTGGCGGTGGAGCACGGCGCCGCCGGCGTCGTCGTGTCCAACCACGGCGGCCGCCAGCTCGACGGGGCTCTGCCCACCGCGGTCGCCCTCCCCGAGGTCCTCGCCGCCGTCGGCGGGCGGGTGCCGGTGCTGGTCGACGGCGGCCTGCGCACCGGAGCCGACGTGGCGCGCGCGCTGGCGCTAGGCGCCGCGGCGACGATGATCGGCCGGCCCTACGCGTGGGCGCTGGCGTCCGGCGGAGAAGACGAGGTCGCCGCCCTGCTACGGCAGCTGCGCAGCGAGCTGAGCGAGGCGATGTCGGTGTCCGGCGCGGCGGCGGTGACCGACCTCACCCCGGAGGTGCTCGCCGCCGATCGCTAGGGCGGCACCGAGCACGGCGGCGGGCGGCGGCGTCGAGCGTCGGGGCGGGCAGGTGTCATCACAGGACGATCACAAATTGCGGGCAACCCGCGGGGGAGGTTCGAAAAAGCCCGTGATTTGGGGGTTTTTGCCCCGGAAGCGATTTCCTGCCATTTGCGGAGTCGGCCATTGTGGGGCGCGCGCGCCGGTGCTTTGATCAGCCGGTCGTCGCAGTCGGGTCAGGTCAAGGAGGTCGGGTCGCAGGATGGCAAAGGGTCGAGGAGTCAACGCGCGGGTCAGCTGCGACGACTGCTTCTTTCGGGCCAACCTGTTGTGCTCGCTGAAGGTCGACGCGCCGTGCGCGACCTTTCGCCCGAACAATCCCGACGGTCTGCGCCCGCCCCGCCAGATGCACTTCGTCTTTCGCCAGGAACGGCGCACCCGCGCCGCGTGGGCCTTCCCCTCAGCCGAGGAGCAGGCCGCCCTGCACTCCCGCTAGCGCCGTGCCCGGGCGTCGCGCAGGGGCCAGCCGCTGTCCTTGGTGCGCGCCGCGCTGCTGTGCGCCCGGGTCGGCACGCGCCCGGCCGCGGCGCGCCCGTCCGCGTACCGTCCGCGCCGGGCGCTCGCGCCGGTGGCAGCGGGCGTGCCGCCTGGGCCACGGACGCTGATCGAGGGTCTGCGTCGGGCATCGCGGGCCCATAGAGTGGGCCCCCCGGGCCAGAGGAGGGCGAGTGCAACTAACCGTGCTGGGCAAGTCTCCGTCGTGGCAGGACGTCGACGGAGCGTGCTCGGGGTACCTGATCGAGGAAGGGGACACGACGCTGCTCCTCGACTGCGGCGGGGGCGTGTTCTCCAAGCTGCGCCGCTACCGCGACTACGCGTCGGTCGACGCCGTGGTCATCTCCCACCTGCACGCCGACCACATCCTCGACCTCGTGCCCTACTCCTACGCGCTCCTGTACTCGCCCCGCCTTCACTCCGAGGAGCAGGGCGCCACCGCCGCCTCGCTGGAGATCCCGACCGCCGCGCCGGCGGCGGGCGGGGCCCCCGCCACCACCGGCGGTGCCGGCGCCGGCCCGGACCGGGGCACGGCGGAGGTGTCGAGCTCGCCCTCCAGCGGGCGCCAGGGCCCAAGCCGGCCGCGGCTGTTCGCGCCGCCGGGTTCGGCCGCGACCTTTCGTCGCATCGTGGGGTCCTGGGGGAGCGAGGAGCTGATCGAGCGCGCGTTTGAGCTGGCCGAGTATGACCCGGAGGACACCGTCACGGTGGGCCCGCTGCGCGTGCGCTTTCGGCCGGTCCCCCATTACGTGCCGACCTTTGCCGTGGACGTCAGCTCGACCCAGGGGACCGGGCGCGTGACCTACGGGGCCGACCACCGGCCCACCGCGGACCTGGTCGAGTTCGCCCAGGGCGCGGACCTGCTGCTGATCGAGGCCACGCTGGTCGAGCCCGAGCACGACGAGCCGCGCGGGCATATGACGCCGGCGGAGGCCGGCGAGCACGGCTCCCGTGCGGGCGTGGGTCGGCTGGTGCTCACCCACATCACCGACGAGCTCGATCAGGAGTGGGCCGCCCGCGAGGCGACGCGCACGTTCGGCCAGCCGGTGACCGTCGCCCGGGAGGGCGACGTGTTCACCGTGTGAGCGTCGGCGTCCGCGTCGCCAGGCGCCCACCGACCCGTCGCTAAAGTCCTGCGCGATGGCTCCCGAGCGCGACCTGTTCGCGAACTTCGAGCGTATGCGGCGGGAGATCGACGAGCTGTTCGGGGACTTCCTCGGCCGTCCCGCGCTCTCCACCCCGCGCCGAGCCGGGTTCACCCCGGCGGTCGACGTCTGCTACACCGACGACCCGCCCCGGGCCGTGGTGACCGCCGCGCTGCCCGGGATCTCCAGCGACGACCTCGAGCTCGAGGTCCAGGGCCGCACGCTGGTGATCGCCGGACGTCGGCGCCCGGCGGAGTCCCACGGTCGGGTCTATCAGCAGATCGAGATCGAGCACGGGCCGTTTCGTCGCGTCATCCAGCTCGGCGCCGACGTCGTCCCCGAGGACACCCGCGCCAGCTACGAGGACGGGATTCTGCGCATCGAGCTGCCGTTCGCCCAGCCCGATCCTCGCTCGCGCTCGGTCCCCATCGAGGTGGGCTCGCGCGAGGGCAGATCGGAAGCCGCCCCCGACGCGCCGCGGGCACCGGGCGATCGCGCCCACGACGGCTCGGGCGAGCCCCCGGGACGGGCGGACGGAGGGCGGCGATGATCGAGATCGCCACGCCCGGCGACGGCGCGGGGGTCGTCGAGGTCGAGACCGGCGGGGCCCTGCCCAAGGTGCTGCCGGTGCTCCCCCTGCGCGAGGCCGTTCCCTTCCCCGAGACGCTGACGCCGCTGGCGATAGGCCAGGAGCGAAGCGCCCGGCTGGTGAACGAGGTCCTCGCCGGCAATCGCATGCTGGCGATGGTCGCCAGCCGCAACCCCGAGCTCGAACAGCCCAATCCCCCCGACCTCTATGACGTGGGGGTGGTGGGCATCGTCGCCCGCATGCTCAAGGTGCCCGACGGCACGATGCGCATCCTCGTCCAGGGCGCCCAGCGAGTGAAGCTCGATGGCTGGGTGCGCGAGGAGCCCTATCTCGTGGCCGAGATCTCCGAGCTGCCCGACGTGGTCAAGGAGACGCCCGAGCTCACCGCGCTCACCCGCAACGTCCAGACCACCTTCTCCAACATCGTCGAAGAGGTCCCCTACCTGCCCGAGGAGCTGCAGCTGGCGGTGGCCAACGTCGACAACCCCAGCGCGCTCAGCCACCTGATCGCCGGCTCACTGCGGCTGAAGACCGAGGAGAAGCAGGCCCTGCTCGAGGAGGTCGACGTCGCCCGCCGGCTGCGCCGCCTGTCGGAGATCCTGGCCCGCGAGCTGGAGGTCATCTCCCTGGGCTCCAAGATCCAGTCTCAGGTCCAATCCGAGCTGGACAAGTCCCAGCGCGAGTACTTCCTGCGCCAGCAGCTCAAGGCGATCCAGGAGGAGCTGGGCGAGGCCGACGAGATGGCCGCCGAGGCCCAGGAGCTGCGCGACCAGCTCGAGGCGATCGCGCTGCCCGAGGACGTGCGCAAGCAGGTCGACCGCGAGCTCTCACGCCTGGAGCGCCTGCCCGCCGCCGCCGCCGAGCACGGCGTGATCCGCAACTGGCTGGAGTGGGTGGCCTCGCTGCCCTGGGACAAGGCCACCGAGGACAACCTCGACCTCGAGCACGCGCGCCAGGTGCTGGACGAGGACCACTACGACATCGAGCAGGTCAAGGACCGGATCATCGAGTTCCTCGCCGTGCGCAAGCTAAAGCCCGACGCCCGGGGCTCGATCCTGTGCTTCGTCGGCCCCCCCGGGGTGGGCAAGACCTCGCTGGGGCGCTCGGTGGCCCGCGCGCTCGGTCGCCAGTTCGAGCGCATCAGCGTGGGCGGCGTGCGCGACGAGGCCGAGATCCGCGGTCACCGCCGCACCTACATCGGCGCACTGCCGGGGACGGTCATCCGCGCCCTGCGCGACGCGGGCTCAAACAATCCGCTGTTCATGATCGACGAGATCGACAAGATGGGGGCCGACTTTCGCGGCGACCCGGCCAGCGCGATGCTCGAGGTGCTCGACCCCGAGCAGAACTCAAGCTTCCGCGACCACTACCTCGACGTGGAGTTTGACCTCTCCAACGTCATGTTCATCACCACCGCCAACAACCTGGACACGGTGCCCGGGCCGCTGCGCGACCGCATGGAGGTGATCACCCTCTCGGGCTACACCGAGGAGGAGAAGCTCGAGATCGCCAAGCGCTACCTGGTCCCGCGCCAGATCGAACGCAACGGGCTCAAGCGCTCCCAGATCTCCTTCGGCGACGCCGCCCTGCGGACGATCATCTCCGACTACACGCGCGAGGCTGGGGTGCGCAACCTGGAGCGGGAGATCGGGACGATCGCCCGCAAGGTCGCCCGCCAGGTGGCCGAGGGCAAGGCCCCCAACCGCCGGATGACCATCTCCGAGAAGCGCGCGCGCGAGCTGCTCGGGCGCCAGCGCTTTCACTCCGAGGCCAGGCGTCGTACCCGCCAGCCGGGCGTGGCCACCGGCCTGGCGTGGACGCCCGCCGGAGGCGACGTCCTGTTCATCGAGGCCACCTCGATGCCGGGCGAGGGGCGCCTGACCATCACCGGGCAGCTGGGCGAGGTGATGCGCGAGTCGGCCCAGGCGGCGCTCTCCTACGTGCGCGCGCACGTGGCGGAGCTGACACCCGAGCTGCCCGAGGACTACTTCGCCACCCACGACGTCCACCTGCACGTGCCGGCCGGCGCCACTCCCAAGGACGGACCAAGCGCGGGCATAACCATGGCCACCGCGCTGGCCTCGCTGATCAGCGGACGGCTGGTCCGCGACGACGTCGCCATGACCGGGGAGATCACCCTCACCGGCCAGGTACTGCCGATCGGGGGGCTCAAGGAGAAGGCCCTGGCCGCCCAGCGCGCGGGGATCAAGACGGTGATCGCGCCTGCGCTGAACTCCGCCGATGTGGAGGACATCCCGGCGCACCTGCGCGAGGATCTCGACTTCGTCTTCGTCCCGGAGATCGGCGAGGTCCTCGACGTGGCGCTCGAGCCGGTGGACGGACGCGTGGTTCCGGCCCGCCGCCCGCGCCCAGGCCGACGCCCGCGCCCGGCGGCCCCGGGCCGCCGCGCCGCCCGCGGCCGGCGCTGAGCCGCCAAAGGCTGCGCGCAAGCGGGGCCGGGTATATGCTGATTCGCACCTGCAAGCGGACCCGAGGTGGTTGGTAATGGCAGCGAAGCAAAGGGCGGCCAAGGCGGGCAACGCCGCGCGGGCCGCGCGCAACAACCCGTATCTGCAGCGCATCGTCGAGGACGAGGACCTGCGGGACAACCTGCGCACGGCCTTCGAGTCGGCCCGGGGGGCCTACACCCGGATGGCCAACGGCAAGGCGCCCACCAAGGCGCTGATGGAAGACAAGAAGCTCCAGAAGGAGCTGCGCCAGGCGGCGCAGGCCCTCAACGAGGCGGGCAGCGCGCTGCGCCAGCCCCGCAAGCGCCGCCGCCGGCGGCGCAGCCTCGGGCGCCTGCTGGTGCTGGCGATGGTGGGCGGCGTGCTGGCCATCGCCCTGAGCGAGGGACTGCGCTCGAAGGTGCTGGACGCCCTGTTCGGCTCGGAGGAGGAGTTCGACTACACGTCGACCACCACTCCCCCGACACCCTCTCCCGAGCCAGTCTCCACCGGCTGAGCCCTCCGCTGCGGCGGGGCTTCGAGCAACGAGGGCGCCCGCGGGCGCCCTCGTTGCTGTGAGGCGGGCGGGTACGATCCCGCCATGGAAGCCGCCACCTCGACGCGCTCCCTGGCCGGCGAGAAGGCCCAGCGGATCATCGAGGCCATGCGCCGCAGCGTCGCCCAGCGCGGCGCCGCGGCGTCGACCTTTGACCACGTGGCCCGCGAGGCCGGGGTCTCGCGCGGCCTGCTGCACTACTACTTCGGCACCAAGGAGCAGCTGCTGGTCGAGGTCGTGCGCCGCGACTCGGAGCTGCGCATGGAGGTCCTCGACGAGCAGCTGGCGGGCGCCCGCACGGCCGAGGACGTCCTGCACGGGCTCGTGGCGAGCATGGGGGAGATGGTCGAGCGCGACCCCGAGTTCATCTCCCTGCTGGTGGAGCTGTTCGCGCTCTCCCGGCGCAACCGGGACATCGCCGCCGAGCTCGAGGAGCTGCTGCGGCGCACCCGGCGCCACGTGGCCGGGGTGCTCGCGGCCAAGGAGCAGGAGGGCATCCTCCAGCTCCAGGCCGAGCCCGAGGCGATCGCCGAGGTCCTGTTCGCGCTCGGCGAGGGCGTGGCGCTGCGCGTCCTGGCCGAGCCCCAGCGCGACTCGCGCCCCACCGTGCGCGCCAGCGTGGCCTGCGCGCGCACGCTGCTGACGTCCAGCGAGCGCTAGATCCTCAGCTCGGCGCGGGGCGAAAGCGCGTCCCGATCGTGACCAGCAGGAACACGACCCCCAGGACGATGAAGAACGCGGTCGGGGCCCCCTCGCGCGAGAAGCTGAACAAGAACGGCGCGGCGATCATCAAGATGGCCACGGTGTAGTCGACGAGGATGTGGGCGGCCAGGGGCAGGCTGTCGACCAGGCTGGTGCGGCCCACCGTGGTGGCGGCGACCACGATCACCAGCACTCCGGCCACGATCGCCACCGCGGTTGCCGCCCCGGACTTGAACGACAGCAGGAAAGGGGCGGCGACCAGCAGCGCGCCGGCCCCGTACTCGAGCAGGCCGTGGAGGAGCAGCGAGATCGGGCCCTGGCGCAGCACGGGGGCAATCTATCCGCCCGCCGGATCGCCACCAAGCCGGCGGCGCGCCGGCGGGCTCCGGACCCCTACCACCCGGCGCCGAACAGGCGGGGCAGGCGCACGAGCAGGCGCAGCCGTCCCCGCGGGCGCAGCCGGCGGCGCAGCAGCAGCGAGCGCGGGTCCGCTCGGCGCGCCACCACGTCGATCCAGTCCTCAAAGCGGCAGCGCAGGGTCACGTCGGGTTCGGGCGCCCGTCCCCGCTGCACGCGGCTGGTGCCGTTGTCCAGGAGCAGATACCACGGCTCGAAGTCGTCGAACTCCCACTGAAGCGTGGCCCCGGAGGGCACCACGCGGGGGTCTGCCTGGCGGCGGATCGCCTCGAACAGCACCTCCACCGCGTGGGGATCGCGCGACACCGGCCCGAGCTTCTCGCCCAGCATGTTGGCCCGCAGCAGCGTGAGCGCCCGCCGCACCCGCTCGCGGGGCGAGAGGTCAAAGGGCAGCGACATGCGATCCATGGCCTCGGGGGGCACCCCGGCGGCGCGCAGCTTGGCCTCCAACGACGCCGCGGCGTCCTCGTAGAGCTCCTCGAGCGTGATCCCGAAGCACTCGATGTAGCTCTCGTCCCAGTCCGGGGGGACGAGCACGGCGGTGGTGTAGGGGATGACCTCGTTCATCAGCTCGACGATGGCGTCCACGCACTCCGGGTCCTCGGCGATCAGGTCGGAGACCAGCTTTACCCCGAAGGCGATGTGGCGCTGCTCGTCGAGGGAGACGTTGCGGATCCCCTCGTGAAATCCGGGCAGGAGCTTGCGCTCGTCCAGATATCGCTCGATGAAGTGCTGGCCGGGCTGGGCGAGCGAGGCCTCGATGACGAAGTGATAGAGCGCGATCGCCTGGGCCAGCTTCGGTCGCGAGCGGTCCTGGCGCAGCTCGTCGGCCATGCGGTCCAGGCGACCGAACACGCGCCGAAATCCCCACGTCAGCTCGGGTCCGGTGGCGTGCAGGGAGCCGGCGATGCTGCCGTCGCCGCCGACCTGCACCACCTCGCGCATGAACCGGTCAAAGAACACGGCGTGGCGCGCCTCGTCGACCTGCTGGGTGGCGAGAAAGTACTTCTGCTCCTCGCGCGGAGCGGCGTCGATGTAGGGCGACAGGTTGTCGGCCACCGAGTCCTCGCCGTGAAAGAACAGGGCGTAGTTCCACAGCGCCGAGCGGCGCTCGAGTTCGGAGAACTGCTCGCGCCAGTGCACGCGGTCCTGGCTGAAATCGAGCTCGGTCGCGCGCCAGTTGCCCCGCTCCCAGCGGGTGTAGAGGTCCCCGTAGCTGACCTGGTCGGCGGGCGAGGTCTGGGAGATCGGCCGCGGCGGGGTCATCGGAAGGCGGGTGGCGCTCATCGTCTGTTGCCCTTCCTACCCCCGGCGACCAAAGGATGATCGCGGATGGGCCGGCTCGCCGCCGCCGGGCGCTCGCTGTGAGCGGGCGACCAAACGTAGTGTGCCCGGATCGTGGGACCCAGGAGGGGAGAGCGGACCGAACGCGGGCTCGGCGCCGCGCTGGCCATGACCCGTCGTGTTTGGCGCGTGACGCAGCCCTCGATGTGCTTGCGCACGGCGGGGGCGGGAAAGCCGTTGTAGATGAAGACCCCGCGCCCGACCAGGGTGGGGGCAAAGTTGCTAGCGGGCGGGGGTACCGGTTAGACGGGCGTGCATCATGCCCGGTCTTGCGATCGTCGCGCGAGGAACGCGGCTGGTGCCTGGACAGGGATTCCGCGCCATGAGCCCAGTTCGAGCAGGTGGCGGTCTCCGGAGACGATCATGTCTACGCCGCCTTCGGCAGCGGCCTCGAGTACTCGATTGTCGTCGTGGTCGGCCTCGACGTCGGCGACGCACTCGCTTGGGTCGACGATGTCCGCCAAGCGCACGATCTGCTCTAGCGCTCGCTGCGCGCGCTGGGGCTCCCAGTCGAACTTGTCGCACAGCACGCGGCCGAGCTCGGCGAGCAGAGGTCGCGACGAGACGAGTTCGATCCGTCGCTCGAACACGAGGCGGTAGAACGCCTCCGGTGCTCCGCCGGGAAAGATGAAGGCCGATACCAGCACATTGGTGTCGGCGACAACCTTCACCTCCCTCTGGCGTCGTGGATCAGTCTCTCGACGTCGCGCTCGTCGCGGACCCCCAGCCGACGCGCGCGTGCCGCGCCGTACCGTTGAAGCGACTCGAAGGCGCCAGTCTCGCGGTACGTCCGGTACACCCGGAGCATCTCGCGGAAGAGCTCGCTCTTGTTGCGGCCCTCCGACCCCGCCAGCCGGTTGAACTCCTCGGCGGTCTCGGGAGGAACGGACACGGTCAGCACCCGTGATGTTCGCTTCGTCGCCATGTTATTACTGAGTATGACAGGAGTCGCCTGGCCTTGACCGACGGAAACGAAGACACCAGATGGTGCCTTCACCGACCAGCGCCGCCGGCGGGGACACCACCCCGGCAAAGCCGCGCCTCACCCCAGCTTCGGCGTGCGCCACTCGCGCTCGAGCCGGCCGGCCAGCTCGTCGGCCAGCCCCTCGATCGGCAGCCGCTCCTGGTGGCCGGAGTCGCGGTCGCGCAGGGTGACCGTGCGATCGGACACCGACTCGTGGTCGATGGTCACGCAAAACGGCGTGCCGATCTCGTCCTGGCGGCGGTAGCGGCGCCCGATCGAACCGCCCTCGTCGTACTCGGCCTGCACCCGCCCGCGCACCGCTCCGAACACCTCGCGCGCCAGCTCGGGGTGGCCGTCGCGCCGCAGCAGCGGCAGCACCGCCACCTTCACCGGCGCCACGCGCGGGTGAAGGCGCAGCACGGTGCGCCCCTCGCCCGCCAGATCGTCCTCGTCGTAGGCGTCGACCAAAATCGCCAGCGCCGCCCGGTCGGCCCCCGCCGCGGGCTCGACCACGTGCGGCACGTAGCGCTCGCCGGTGGCCTGGTCGAAGTACTCGAGCGTCTCGCCCGAGAACCGGGCGTGCTGGGTGAGGTCGAAGTCGCCCCGGTTGGCGATCCCCTCCAGCTCGGACCACCCGATCGGGAACAGGTACTCGATGTCCGAGGTGGCCTTGGAGTAGTGGGAGAGCTCCTCGGCGGGGTGGGGGCGCACGCGCAGGTGGTCGGGGCGTATGCCCAGGTCCGCGTACCAGCGCTCGCGCTCGGCGACCCAGTACTTAAACCAGCGCTCGGCCTCGGCCGGGGGGACGAAGTACTCCATCTCCATCTGCTCGAACTCCCGGGTCCGAAAGACGAAGTTGCCGGGGGTGATCTCGTTGCGAAACGACTTGCCCACCTGGGCGATCCCGAACGGCGGCTTTACCCGCGCGAACTGCACGACGTTCTTGAAGTTGATGAAGATCCCCTGGGCGGTCTCCGGGCGCAGGTAGACGGTCGAGGCCGAGTCGCGCACCGGCCCGATCGAGGTCTCGAACATCAGGTTGAACTCCCGCGCCTCGGTCAGGTCGCACTCGCTGTGCTCGCCCGGGTGCACCGAGGGCTTGCGCGGGCAGGCGGCGTTCTCCAGGTCGTCGGCGCGAAAGCGCTGCTTGCAGGCGCGGCAGTCGACCAACGGGTCGGTGAACCCCTCCAGGTGCCCGGAGGCCTCCCACACCCGCGGGTGCTGGAGGATCGCCGAGTCCAGGGCGACGATGTCGTCGCGCTCCTGGAGCATCGCCCGCCACCACTGGCCCTTGACGTTGTTCTTGAGCAACACGCCGTAGTGGCCGTAGTCGTAGGTCGACCCCAGCCCCCCGTAGATCTCCGAGGAGGGGAACACGAAGCCGCGCCGCTTGCACAGGGAGACGATCTTGTCCATCGTCACCGCGTCGGCTTGGGTCTGGGGCTCGGCCATGACCGGCCGGATGCTATTTCAGGGGCTCCGCCGGTCGGCTGCGCCCGGGTTCTTAGCCGCCTGGCATCTCCGGCCGCCGCGCGGCATCGCGCTGGCTCAGCGGCCGAGCAGCTGCGCGACCACCCGGTCCAGCCGCTGGGTGCGAGGGTCATGGCGACCCGCGAGCCGGGCCAGCCAGGCGCGCATCTCATCCGCCTCGATCGGCTCGGCGCAGATCAGCACCTGCTCGATGTCGAGCCAGTCCTTGGGTCGGTCATAGGCGGCCTTGCATACAACGAGGTGCTCGGGCGCCAGGATCGGGATGCGGGTCTCTCCGAAGGGAACCGATCGCGCGCCGCGGCGCATCGCCTCGTGGAGCTCGTGGTAGGCGAAGAACAGGTCAAGCGGCGTGCGGTCCCACCACAGGCGGCACTGACCCTCTCGTACGAGCTGGGCCTCGTCGACCTCGTCGCCGACCCCCAACGGGGCAAGGGCATCTCGGACGCTTGGATAGCGACTGGGCGAGACGAACACGTTGAGGTCGATGTCGATGGTGGCGCGCGGCTCGGCGTAGTAGGCGAGGGCGAGCGCCCCGCCGAAGGCGTGCGCGATCCGGGCGCGCGACAGCCGATCGTGGATGGCCGCGATCTTGTCGGGTAGGGAGGGACCGGTCACGTGCGAGCGGACGCGACGGGCGGGAAGGCGAGTGCCCCTCGTCGTCTCGGGCGCGGGAGCTTGTCGGCGAGGAGCAGCAGCTCGCGCAGCGTCTCGCCGCGCCGGTCCGCAGAGACCGCGACCCACCCGCCCGCGGCGCGCGCGCTGTCGGACACGCCGGTCCGACCCAGCCGGGAGGCGGGCTCATCGTCCAGGCGCTCGGCGAGCAGCAAGCCGATGCCTCGCGGCGGACGCCGCCCGGCGGCCAGTTCGCCCAGCAGCTCGCGCGCCGCTCGCTCGGCGGCCGGCAGCTCGACCGGCGCCCCGGCGCGCAGCGCCGCCTGTCGCAGCCCGGCGGCCGATAGCGGCTTGGCCGCCCGCTGGCGAGCCCGCTCGATGACGTCGGGGGTAAGCGCGCGGAAGGTCGCAAGCGTGCGGCTGCGGGGACCGTTTGGCGTGGTGTGCGACTCGCGGATCTCCCACCGTTTGGCTCGCCCCGCGACGATGTACGCCATAGTGGGTAATCTACCAACTATATGGGCTCTCGGACAAACCCTCCCTACCCAAGCCTCCTGATCGGGGTCCGGCGACCAGCCGACACCCTCCGCCAGCAGCAGCCCACGGCGGCGACGTCGTTAGGCAGGGGCAGCAGGTCGCCCCGCGGGTGGGCGTGTCTTTCCCAGCGGCTCGCTCCGATCGCGAGGCAGGATAAAATTTGTTGGTCAGGTCGCGTGTCCGGCGCTCTTAACCCGTAGCAGCACTTCTGAGAGCTCGTCGCATGACGCCGCTACGGACACCACGCCCCCAGACCGCCAAACGCGATCCCGCGAGCGGGCGCTTCGCCCGAGATCCGGCCGAGACGGGGAAGGGGGGTGGTGTCTCGCGCGAGCGGGCGGCCGGCTACCTGAGCGCCTGGCGGGCGCAGGAGCTGCGCCGGCTGCGCAGCCGCACCCGCGATCTCGGGAGCGAGGATCGGGCCGACCTGTACAGCGCGGCGGTCGAGCACGTCGATCGTCTCATCCGCGACGGCCACCTGGTCCGCGACGAGCGCCATCTGCTGGCGCTGCTTCGCCAGGCCCTCTTGTGGAAGCTGGGCGAGCACGTTCGTGCCAGCGCCACCCGCCACGAGACCCCGCTCTCCATGGTGCCGCTCGATCGGCTCTCCGACCGAGCCGCTACGGCGAGTGACGCGGCGGACGGGCAGGTTCCGGTGCAGCTGGCCGAGGACTTTCTCCTGGAGCTGTCCGAGCTCGAGCGTCGCGTCTTTCGGTGCATGCACGGCGAGGGCTTGAGCCAGCGGCGCGCCGCACGCCACCTCGGGATCACCCGCGACGAGGCCAGGCGCGCCGAGCGGGTCGCCCGCCGGCAGCTTGACCGCTCGGTTGTGCTCTACTCGCGGCTTCGGTGGTGTAAGCACCGCCGGGCCGACCTCACCGCGTTCGCTGAGGGCACGGCGACCGTTGAGCAGGTCGACAAGGCGCTAGCCCATCTGGGCCATTGCCGGCCGTGCCGTGCCGAGCACGCGCGGCGGCGACAGGAGCTTGCCCGCGCCGTCGCCGCCCTGATCCCACCTATCCCCCTCGCAGCTGCCGCCGGCAGTGTGGTGGCCAAGACGGTCGCATGGGTCGCCGCCCGGGCGGCCAGCGTGCCTCACGTTCGCGGTGGAGAGGGCTCCGGCGCGGCGGGTGCGGGCGCCGGGGCCGCGGTGACGGTAAAGACAGCGGTGGCGATTGGTGGCGCGGCGAGCGTGCTGGGGGGCGCGATCGGAGCAAACCAGGCGATCGACCGGCCTGCTCGGCATTTCCACCACCATCACCGACCCGCGGTAAGGCCGGCTGCCGCAGCGACCGGTACGTCTGCGCGTACCTTCGCGCCGGTCCTGCGCGCCCGCCCCGCGCCTTCCCGCCCGGCCGGGCGCCGGCATACCGCCACTGGGCACCGGCGTGAGCCGGTAGCCGTGCGCGCGGCGCGGAGCGAGTTCGGCGGCCCGGGCACACCGACCGACGCTGGCTCAAGGGCGCGGGCGCCGACGGCCCGTGTCGCAGGCACCGCCACCGCCGGTGAGTACCAAAGCTCGGCGACCAGCGCGGCGTCGCGGCGGGCGGCCCGAGCCGAGTTCGGCACACCGTGACCAATCCAGACGCGACCAAGCGAAGGCCCCGCGCTGCCGCTCCTGGGCGAATCCGATGGCGCGCCGCCGCGCAGGCAAGGCCGGATCCGGACGATCGCTTTGTCGCCAAAGGGATCGTCCGGTGCCGCGGCCGCCGGCACCTCCCGCTGGGCGGAGCAGGCGCCCGGGCGGTGCCGCCGCTCACGTCTCCTTTACGTTGAACGGGAGCGTGCAGTCAAAGGCCGGTGCGATGACTGGCGTGGGCCGGAAGCAGGCGTCCGCGGCGCTTGAATAAGGCAACGGCGCGATCGGCGGCGCCTGCCTTCACGTAGAGGTCCCAACGCGCGGCTCGGACCCGCAGCACGGCGCTCGGACCTGGTCGTCGAGCTCCTGCCGGCGGCGCTGGGCAGACTGATTGGACTCGTGTCGGTGGTCTGCGGGGAAGCCGCAGTTTCGTACGGTTCGCCGCGATATGTACGCCTGGGCACGGCGTCAAGCGGCTACCGTAGGGTGTGTGCCATCCATGTCCCCCGCTGAGCGAATCGCTGCTGCCGCTGCGGAGGACCGCTGCCCCGAGTGCTGGTCCGTGCTCGACTCGGAGCGCGTCGGTTCCGGTCGGTTTTCGGACGGCGTGTTCTGCAGCTTGACGTGCCTGTCTAGATTCCACTCGCAGTACTTCGAAGGGCGTATTAAGGGCTCGGTCCCGTCCGAGAACTGACGCAGAGGATGGCTGCCGCCTCAATCGTCTGAAATGCCGCCGTACCTGCCCTTTCCCGAGCGACGCGTCAGCACGGCCTACCGCGACCTGCTTCGAACGATCCGCGAGGAAGGGGTCCGCGTGGAGACGAAGCAAGGCATAGACGCGCGCGCGGTGGCGGGTCACGTCATGCGCTTCCCGATGGCGCATGGCGCGCCGGTAATCACGGAACGTTCGATCGCCACCTTCACAGGAAAGGCGATCGGGGAGCTTTGCGCCTTCATCAACGGTGCACGAACGCTCGATGAGCTCGCCCAATTCGGCTGCGACTGGTGGGGGCCCTGGGCCAACGAGAAGAAGTGCCGGAGTCGCGGGCTCGAGACCGGCGATCTCGGCCCTGGCTCCTACGGACACGCCTTCCGTCACTTCACAACGAACCTCGATCACGATGATCCCGGGTTCGATCAGCTGGCGCATCTCATCCGCAAGCTCCGGGACCTGCCGACTGACCGGACCGCTCTGATCAGCCCCTGGATACCTCAGGCCAATCACCGCGAGTCCGGGGTGAAGTCGCGGAACACCATCGCCCCGTGCCACGGCTGGGTTCACGCACTCGTGTTCAACGACAAGCTTCACCTGGTCCACAACCAGCGGTCGGGTGACACGCCGATCGGCGTCCCCTCCAACATGCTTCAGTACGCGGCGCTGGGCCTCATGATCGAGCACCTCACGGGGTACGAGTTCGTCGAGTACGTCCACTGGATCCAGTACGCCCACATCTACGAGAACCAACTCGAGCACGTAGACGAGATGCTGTCGCGGGAGCCGCGTCGGCTACCCACCCTCACGCTGACCGAGGCCGGCTCGCGCGTGACGAACATTCACGACTTCCGGGGAGATCACTTCGTCATCCACGACTACGAGCCGCACCCGGCCCTCCGCGATATCCCAGTCCTGACGTAGGTGTCGATGTGATCTCGATCGTCGTAGCTTGTGCCACCAATCGGGTTATCGGTCGCGATGGCGGGCTGCTCTGGCGCCTGCCGACGGACCTGCGGCGGTTCCGCGAATTGACGACAGGAGCTACGGTCATCATGGGGCGCAAGACCTTCGAATCCCTGCCCGATGCCTACCGACCCCTCCCGAAGCGCCGCAACCTGGTTCTGAGTACCGACTCAGACTACGTCGCGCCGGGCGCCGAGGTCTTTCGCACCCTGCAGGAGGCGATCAACGCATGCGGCGGCGACTGCTTCGTGATCGGCGGCGGCCAAGTCTACTCTGCCGCCCTGCCGCGCGCCGACCGGGTGTATCTCACGCAAGTCGAGACGACCTGCGAGGGCGATGCGTTCTTCCCTGCGCTCCCCGAGCACCTCTGGAGGTGCTGCGAAGAGAGCGATCCGATCTCCGAGAACGGACACGAGTTCAGGTTCCGGGTCTATGACCGAGCAGCGTGAGGCGCTGTACGACGCGTGCGCGGCGCGAAGCGAGGCGCAGCGAGGCCACATGCTCGACCTCGAGAAGGCCGGGATTTGCGTGTTCTGTGCCGAGCATTTCCCCGTCTACCACCGCGAGCCCGTGGAGATCCGCGGCCGCTACTGGTATGTGGCCAGGAACGATTTCCCGTACGCCGGCACGAGCGCCCACTACCTGATCGTCCCGTATGTCCACGTGTCGTCATTCGACGAGCTTCCCGACGAAGCGGGGGCCGAGCTGTGGAGCATGAAGCGGGCACTCAAGGAGCGTCTAGATCCGCTTGCCGTCGCAACCGTGGAGCGCAGCGGGGACATGCGCTACAACGGCGGCAGCGTCGCTCACCTGCATGTGCACTTCGTCGCGCTCGACGTCGCACCGTCTCAGACAGTGCGCTTCCGCGTGAGCTCGAAAGGTGACGGCGAAGCCGTCATCTGACGTGGCGATCACTAGCGGCATCTTCAGCTCTGACGTCAACTTCGATCAGCGGCTGATCGGGTCCCTAGACGAACTGTCGGCGTTCGTGGAGAACCTGAAGGGAATAGGCCTGCGGATCGTTCTGACGTCGGGCTCGTTCGACCTGATCCACCTCGGTCACGTGAAGTACTTGGCGCGGGCCAAGGAACTCGGCGACGTGCTCATAGTTGGCGTAGACAGCGACGAGAAGATCCGCCGGCGCAAGGGTGAGGATCGACCCATGGTCCCGGAGGACGAGCGTCTGGAAATGCTCGCGCATCAACGACCAGTCGACCTGCTCTTCCTCAAGGGCGACGAGCACGAGCGGTGGAGCCTGATCAAGGCCGTACGTCCGGACACCCTGGTGCTGACTGCTGACCACTCCTACACCGAGGACCAGCAGGTAGCGCTTCGCAAGGACTGTGGCGAAATCGTCACCATCGAGCGCCAGGCCGCCGTGACCACGAGTGAGCGTATTCGCCAGATGTACATGCATCTCGGTGAGCGCCTCGGACCGAAGCTGGCCGAAATCCTTCCCGGCCTCATCGACACGATCCTGAAGCGCGGATGACCGAGGTTGTCGTCGCTTACGTTCCGGTCCTGCACGACGGCTATCGGCGCTTCCTTGAGGCCCATGGGGCGGGAAAGCCGCTCTATCTCCTAGGCCCCGAGATCTACGCCGAGTACCGTCCGCTCGCTAAGGATATCCGCAGCTTGAGCGCCGACCTCGTGGCTGCGGCGATCGAGTCATGGGGAGTGTGCGCAGAGGTGTCCGTGCTCACGGAGGACAGGGCGCGGGCGCTCGCGGAGATCGGTCCGTCGATCGTCCTGCCGGCCGAGGACGTGAGCTACCAGGTGGTCGGGCGCTTCTTCGAGCGCTGCGAGGTCTCGTACGACACCGTGTTCCTGCGCTGGGACAAGACCAAGACGGTCCAGCTTCTGCAGCCCTCGCCGGTGCGGCGCGCCGAGCTGAGCGAGGTCTGGGAGGAGCTGCGGGTCGCAGGAGAGCAGGCGGCGCTGGACAGCATCGACTGGTGGCGACAGGTCGGCGCAGCAATCCGTTTCGGCGACGGTGCTGTGCGAGTCGCGGCGAACTCCCATCATCCTCACCCGCTCAGCGCGTACGTTGTCGGGGACCCGCGCAGCAACTTCTTCAAAGGAGTCCACCTGGGGCTCTCGACTGTGACCCATGCTGAGGCTCGCTTGATCGCCGAGGCCGCACGGGCAGGGGCCAGCAGCCAGGGCGCGCTGATGTACGTGACTGACTTTCCGTGCCCTCCGTGCGCGAAGCTCATTGCCGCGGCCGGGGTGAGCCGGCTCTACTTCCGCGACGGCTACGCCGTCCTCGACGGCCAGGATGTCCTGGACGAAGCCGGCGTCGAGGTGATCCAGGTAGCGTCGTAGGCAGCGCGACTAGTTGGTCGCCGTGAGCCGCTGTACGTCGTAGAGCCAGATGCGCGCGGTGCCGGTCGATGCGTCCCGCGAGTAGCGCTCGCAGTAGGGGAAAAGCATGCTCGTGGCCGTGTGCTGCCGTTCGGTGAGGTAGTAGAGGGCGAACCCTAGCGTCTGGGGCTTGGTGCCGAGGGCCGCGAGGTACAGGTTCGTGATCGGCTTGCGTTCATCCTCCTGCGTTACTCGATCGCGCAATACTTGCGCCGTTACAAACGGATCATTGGCGGGTGCGAACAGGACGCTGGGCGGGGACGAATCGTCGACGGCCTGGCTTGCCTGCAGAACGCTCTGCTGGTACATGTCGGCGTGGAGCGAGGGGAGTCCGATGAGCTGAAGCTTGCGTGCGCCTGGCTTGTCGTTCGCGGCGCGCCGGATCAGCTCGTCCTCGAAGCCGACGCCGATGATGAGCAAGTCGTTCGAGGCGTCCGTCCCGTGCACACCCTCGAAGCCGGCGATCTGTCGGACCTCGTTGACGGTACCCAGGGTGAATTCCGTGGACTCTTGGCTCTTGTAGTGCTTGGGCTCCGTATAGAGGGCGAGGAACCTATCCGTCCCCTGCCCAAACATCCAGGCGGCAAAGTATGCGACGTGCGGCCTCATGAAGCCTGTCAGGTCGAGACAGACCGTTCCTCCGGTATCTGGGTTGGCCTGCTGGGCGTAGGTGTGCCAGAACTCCGCCTCGTTGGCCAGCCCGGGTCGGAAGCAATCGTCGGTAGGCAGCTCGTCTGCCGCGTAGCCATACTCGTCGTGCACAAGCCAGTGCTTGGAGGCTGCATTGACCTGGGCGAAGATGTCCCTGACCCGCTCGGTATCGTTCACCGCCGAAATGAACAGCGTCCATTCACGAGAGCGCTCGGCCAGCTCGTCCCCCGACAGCTCCTCGCGGTAGAGGATGCGGTAGTCGAGTGACATCATGTGTCGAGCAGGCTTCTCTGGGTCTCGTTTGACCGCCTGAAGGGCGCGCTTAAGGGCTGCACACGGTCTCGTAGCAGCTTGTCGAAGTGCTCGCTGTTCGGATCGAAGAGGGCCTCGGCCTCGGCCCGGGCCAAGGCGAGCGCGCCCCGCCGTGTCACGGGCAGGTCCCACCTGGGGCACAGCATCGGACTGAGCTGGTACTTGCTTCTCCGCAGCCCCTTGCTCTTGTCGCGCTGAGCTCCGATGTGCACGAGGACACGGTGCTGTGCTGCCACCTTGAGGGTCGCGCGGCCCTCGGGTTCGAGCTCGCGTTCATCGACGGAGATCGTCGACAACCCGACCTCGGGAGGCTTGTCCGAGAAGTACACCGCGCGCAGGAGGTCGCCGATACGGGTCACGGCGATCTCGACCCGCTCACCGTCAGCCCCTAGCGGCAGGTTTTCCGGTAGATACCACTCTGACGCGTCGAGCAGCCCGGCGCGCTGGCTGCGTTCACTGATCGGCCCTGCGCCGGGCGCGAACGGCTCCTCACCATGGAACTCGGCCGCGATCCAGATCCGCTTGAGAATGTGGAGGAGGTTGCGAGGCAGGCCCGCCGCGGCCTGAACGAAGGTGTCCATCCCCAAGTACCTCTGCCTGCGGTCGTACTCCTGCAGGAGCTTGGCGAGGATGTCAGCGCGCCGCCGCTTCAGGTGGTTGGCATATTCCGAGCTGCTGTCTCGGGACTTGAGGTACGCGCGCGCCTCGGCGCCGATGTCGGTCGCCGCCGTCGTCAGCTGCGCGCCGGCCGCCCAGCGTTGGTAGAGCAGGAACATGTTGAGCCGCTCGAGCAGGGGATGCTCCGGAACATGTAGGGCGCCGATGATCGCGTCGTGGCTCGTGTCCGGGATGCCGGCCTCGCGCATTTGGTTCCTGAGCTTCGTGAAGTACCGGCGCTCGCCGGCGTCTCGGAGGACAAACGCGACTTCCTCATCACGGAGAGGCGTCTGCGGGTACGTGACGAAGCAATCGTCGAATTCCGCGGCAACCGCTTCCTCGTTGCCGCTGACGTACCCGGCCATCAACAGCCGCTTGGCGACGACGCGCCGGCAGAACTGCCGAAACGCGGTCGGATCGCGCAGATGATGCGCATCGAGTTCCAAGGCCGAGAACTCGGACCCCTCCTTGTTCTCCTCCCCGGCGGAGTAGGTCCTGAGCGTGCGAAGACCGTACGCCCGCGCGCCGACGATGATGGACGTCGGCCGCTCCTTCTCGCGAACCAGCGTCTGGATGTAGCGCTGCTGCCTCTCGTCGAGGTTCTCAAGCTCATCCACCATGTAGAGCCACGTGACCTTGCGCACTGCGGGTAAGTGCTCAGCGAACGCCTGCGGCACGGCGAAGGGGAGCCTGCCCTGCGTGGCGCGAATCGTCAGGTCCCCCAGCGTGCGTTGCCACGAGGCGTTGTTCACCGCGAGGTCGAACTCTCGACGCGTCGTCCGCATGTCCGCGCTGAGTTGCTCGAGCGAGTCGGGGAGGTCGCCGGGATACGCGTCGAAAGACTCGGCGATGGTCCGGGCGATGGCAGCCGCCTGAGCACAATAGTCGTCGAGTTCACACCACGCGATACTGGCTGTGCGCAGGGCCTCCAGTGACAGCCACAGATCGACGGAGTACGCGAACACGTCCTTCCAGACCTCGGCCGGAACCCCCTTTCCGCCAAAGCGATTGGAGTTCAGTCCAGATGCTCGGAGCGAGATGCCCAGGTACTTCTCGGCGAGCGGTCCCTTGTGTGGTGGCTGGTTCCGGTAACGCAACCGCTGCACCGGCTGGGAGAACCACCGCATGAGGTGCGTGCGGCCGGTTCCCTTGCCGCCCAACAAGAACTGGGGCGTCGATGAGGTTGGGTCGACCAGTTGGGCGAACCCTCCGTTGTCCAGGTCTACCCAACTGTCGTAGATCTCCCCGTCGGAGTAGTCAACCGCCTTTGTGACGTCGAAGGGGTTTCTCCGGCCCGCGAGCATCAGCCGTAGATCTTCGGGTAGCGCGGCAGGATGGCGGACCATGTTCCAGGCTTGTCGTCGTACCACATGATCGGCAGCGAGTTGTCGGGGACGTTGTGATGAAAGCCCAGAAGTAACTGGCCGTTGTCATATCCCAGGGGATGACTTGGGAACAGCTTCGCGCCGTGCTTCTCAGCCATCTGGCGCGATGCCTCGCGGCCGATCCCCTGGGGGCACTCAGCGAAATGTCGAGAGTTGGGCTCCAGACACTTGTAGCTGCCATCGAGCTTGAACACGCTGTCCACTCGGTCGAAGACGGTCTCCCGCGCGACTCGGTCGAGGCCGTCGCCGTCGCCCACCAAGACGAAGTAGCAGAGCTCCAGGTCCTGGCGCGAACGCTGGGCGACGTCTCGCAGCACCGCCAGCAGCCGCTGGGAGTAAATTGATGCCTGAGAGCCCGAGCCGCAGAAGTCGTCGATGAACACGAGGCGTGCGATATCGGGGTCGGCCAGACGCGAGTCCGGGGAGTCGAGCCGGCGGTCGAAGAGCTCGGTCTCGGCCACGAAGTGGCTCTTGGGTATGTGGTTCTCCTGACGGAAGTAGTAGAGGAGGTGGGTCCCGCTCTCAGCGGGGTTGCCCATCCCCATGAAACGTGTGCGGCTTAGCTCCCGTGCGAACTCTCGCTCAAGCAGATCGCAGTCGAGGGTATCGGCGTGGTCGCGACGGACCTTCTCCACGATCGGGTACTTGAAGAGGTCGCGATAGACGGCCCGGAGCAGCTCCCTTACCTCTCGGTCGCCGAAGTACATGAACTGCGACAGCAGGAAGAGGGCTTGGAGCTCCTCGTCTGCGCTGTCGAAATTGCCGAGCCAGGCCTCGAGTCGGCCGTTGATCCGGCGCTCCCAAAGACGATCGTTGAGAACGCGGACCTTGCCCTCGAGCTTATTGGCGAGCCGGAGGCGGCTCATCTCCGGAACACCACGACATGCTCGTGCGCGATCGGCGACGCCGACGAATGGTTGCGCCGCGTCATAAGTCCCCGCGACCGGATTGCGTCCACGACGCGCAGCTCGGTGCGCAGGCCACGCTCGTGCGCGAGCGCCTCCAGGAAGCGCGAGGTGGGGAACGGCACGTCGCAGAGCTGGTTGTCGCCCGCCACGAGCACAAATGCTCCGCCGGGCTTCAGCCGCGTGGCAATGCCCGCGAACGCCGATCGCATCTCGCGCAGGTACGTGGTCGCCAGATGCGCGCGTAGCGGGTTCGTGCACCGGCTCTCCTCGATCAGCGCGTCGGCCTCGTGGATACCGGTGGTCTGAGCCTCGGCGTACTCGTCACGGCGGAAGAACTCCCGACCCACGCTGCGGCCCAGCAGCTCGCCCGCGCCCTCGGCATCGACGAGGTCGAGAGCGAACAGGTTGAGGCTGCTGGCGCGGATGTACTTCTGGGCCCCCAGGTAAGGCGGCGAGGTAACGATCAGGTCTATCGTCGCCGGCTCGACGGGCGCGTCCGCGGCGGCGAGCTCACGCGCGTCGGCGCAATAGACGGCGATCGGCTCTGCCCGCAGCCCCTCGAGGCGGCCGATGCGCGCGATGGTCTCGCGCGTTGCGCGCTCGAAGTCCAGCAGCACGTCGAGTCTCCCCAGCTGTGCCAGTCGCCGCGACATAGCCGCGCGCAGCCGATGGTCCTCCGGATACCGCTCCGGGCGCAAGCGGACGGGGACCGAAACCCGGGGGTCGGCCAGGCTCACCTGGCGGGCGAGCAGAGACAAGGACGCCTTGAGCAGATCCCGCACGTCCGGGTCGCCGACGTCCTCGACGGCGATGCGCAGCCGCGCGAGGTCGGTCAGGACGCGAGGATGGAACCAGTACCTCAGTCGATCGCGATTGGGAACACGAGGTCGTCGCAGCTGACGCGCCATCGCCACCACGCTGGCGAGGGCCGCGTGTGCACGGCGCGGCGACACCGGCGTCGACTTGACCTTGGCCAGGAGGGTGGCGAGAGGATTGACGTCGAGGCCGACAGCCGGATTGCCGGCCACCAGCGCCTCGACGAGCGTCGTGCCCGACCCGCAGAAGGGGTCCAGCACCCGCGCGCCCGGTCCGGCCAACTCGGGCACGGCCAGGCTAAAGGACGGTATGTGGCGAAGCATCTTCGCCGGATAAGGGTGCAGGTTGTGCGTGGCGCGCTCGGTACTAGCGACCTCGGGAAACAGCGAGCGGAAATCGACAGTCATCGGGTCGTCGCCTTGTTCGTGGAACTTCGCCAGGAGCTGGTGATAGACCTCGCTGGCTCGACCGGCATCGATGCGCACAGGCGCGCTGCTCGTCGGGGCCAGCATGCCGATGAGCCTATTACGGGCGCTGAGGGCCGAGCACGTGGTCGCGAGAACGCAGCTCGGCGGCGAGGCGCTGCGCGCAGTCGTGCTCGTCCTCGTAGTTGATGACCGTCGCCCCGGCCACTGACAGCAGGCCAAGGACGAATCGGGATACCGTCTGATCCTGGTGGTGCACCGCAACGATGGGCTTCCCTGCCTTCCAGGCCAGGACGAGCTCGCCACCGACGCCTGCCGAGGGGACCCCGACATCGGCGACGACGAGTTCGCAGCTCTCCACCAGGTCGCGATCCGTTTCGAACACCTTGTCCGCGGTCACGTTCGTGTGGAGCTGGGGATCGGTGCGCTCGTGGGGCAGGTATGCAGTCCAGCCTGCCGCGCGGCAGGCTGCGGCCAACTGCTCGTAGAACGCTCGGGCGCGCACGATGTCCGGTGCGGCGGTCAGGGCACCCGAGACGTACACCAGCTTGGGGCGGCAGACCCGGTCAGCGGAGCTGTGGCCGATTGCAGACACGATCGCTGAAGTATCGATCAGCCCGGCATTCAATGTCGACGCGCCGGTGATCCAATTCAGCGCGCCCAGCGATGCTATAGGCGTGATCCTCCCGCGTTGCGTACGCTCATGACCTAGAACCGTCTGTATCCAGCGTGACACGTCCGGTGGCGAGCGCAGGTGGGAGAAGCTCCCCGTACCTGCTCGGCGTTAGACCTGCCTCCGTGTCGCGGCGGAACTTCGCTCCGCCTGACCGAGGGACGCGGTTGTCGTTGGGAGTCCACGCGCTCGCAGTCGCTCAGCAGGAGGCGCCGGCGGTTGCGGCACCGGACGACCGCTTTGGCGACATTGCGCTCGTCCCGCTCGTTCCGAGTGCCGTCGCGACGCGCGCTCGCATTCGCCCGAGGCTGTCGGACAAAGCCGCGGCGACCGGCGACGCCTCGAAGGGTGAGCCGTGACCGGCGCCGGGGACCGGCGAAACCCGTCTCAGGTGCTGCTGGCGGCTGTGCAGTGGCTGTGGAGCTTGAGGAGATTGTGCGTCGCTGCCACCAGACGCCACTCTGCGCGCACCGCGGATCGGCCCCGTCTTCGGAACTGGTCGACTCGTCGGTTGTGTTTGATCTGGCCGATCACCGGCTCGACGGTCGTCTTGCGTTTTCGGTAGATCTCCTGGCCGTGCTCGGTGGCGAGCACGCGTCGCATGAACGCATAGAGCCCGCCGCTCCATCCGGGGCGGGTGTTCTCTCTGAGGTCTGAGTCGGGCGGGATCAGCACCTGGGTTCCGGCGCTGACGATGCTCTCCATCTGGCGCTTGTGCCAGTAGCCGGCGTCGGCGAGGACCGTGTCGGTTCGCTCGCTCACCCCGGCGGAATCGAGGTCGCGGACCGCGGCGTTCACTGCCGGCGCGAGGTGGCCGAAGTCGGGCGACTCGGTGGCGATCTCGGCGGCAACGATGATCTGGTCCTCGGTGACCGCGACCTGGGCGTTATAGCCCTGCACGGTCGGCTGGCCCTTGGTGCGCATGACGCGCGAGTCGGGGTCGGAGAGGTTGACGCGGCCCTCCGGCGTCGTCGGGGGCTGGTAGGGACGCGGCGGCGCGAACCGTCGTCCGTCGCTGCGGACTGCCTGTGTGTGGTGAGCCTCATAGGCGTCGTTGGCGGCCACCTCGACCGCGAGCTCCTCCTCGAGCCGGCGCTTTGACTCACGTAAGCGCTCAGAGCGTGAGCGCGCGATCGGCCGTGCCTCGCGTTCGCGGCGCTCATCCAGCTGGTGACGCCCCTCGCGCAGCCAGCCGCGGCGGCCCTGCCCGCCATGGGCCAGCCGCTCGGTGTCTAGCTCGAGGTCGTGATCGCGCTCCGGCTCGGGGTGGTGTTCCCGCTCGGCCTCGAGTTGGCGCTTGGCCTCTGCCAACGCCGCGCGGCGGCTCTCGCGCGAGCGAAACCGCTGCGGCAGCTCGTCCCCGCGCGCGTCGCCATGACGCTCGTCCTCGTCGCGGTCGATGCGCTCGTGCTCGTCCATGATCTCCGCGACGATCGACTCGTAGCTGCGGTTCTGATCGCGCGAGGCGTTGGCGCGGATCTTCGTGCCGTCGATCGCGATCGCCCCGACTCGCACCAGCCCCGCCTTGCGACACAGCGAGAGCACCTCGACGAAGAGCTGTGCCAGCGCGGCCTCGTGGCGGCGGCGAAACTCGGCGATCGTCGAGTGATCGGGCACCAGATTGGCGGCGATCACGCGGTCGGCGATGTCCTCCTGGCACTCGCGCTCGATCCCGCGCGAGGAGCAGTTCCCGCGCGCGTAGGCGTAAAGGTGAAGCGCCACCATCATCGAGGGCTCATAGGCCGGTCGGCCATGACCGTCGGCGCGATAGTCGCCATAGAACGCCGACAGGTCCATCTCGCCGACGGCCTCCAGCACCGTCCACACCAAGTGCTCAGGCGGCAGCCAATCCCGCAACGAGGGCGGCATCAAATACGCCTGATCCCGATCTGCAGCTATGAAGTTCTGGGGCATGCCGAGATGGTCTTAAACCCGCCGGACAGCACCCCTTTTCCCGACAGCCTCGCCCAGACGCGAGCGCCCGAGCGCCGATCCGCCGCGTGCGCGGTCCGACAAGCCTCCGAGAGTCTGTGCTGGCCCTGAAAGCACCCTTGCTTGGCCGATGAGCAGAAGGCAAGTTGGGTGCCCCTGGCGCCTATCGCCTGGGCCGTGCGTCCCGCCGGCGGACCTTCGGTCGGATAGTCCCCCCATGGATTCGGAATCGCGAGTTCCGGATGCCGACGCGAGCGACAACCGCAGCGCTGGGGGGCGCCTCGGTGGGACCGGCTTGGCGTGCACTCAAGTCCCGGACGTCTCGCGCGGGTGCGTCCCGTGGCCGTAGCCGTAGTGCGCGGCCCGGCGCTGATCCGGGGCCCCGAGCACCAGCGATTCGCCATGAAGGCTAGGGCTGACCAGGCGGCAGTCCGGCGTCGCGCATGGCCAGGGCAAAGCCCAAGAATTGCTCTTGCCAATCATGGAGGTGCTGCGTCTGACCGGCGCCTCCGTCTGTGTCGGCCGAGACCTGACCGTCCTTGGCGCGACGCTCTTGGCGGGCGGCGGCTCGCCATTTGTCTAGCTGGTCGCGAAGCCCGTTGATATCCGAGTTGAGCTGATTGCGATCGGTGGCCTCGGCGCGAGGCTCGGGCTCGAGAAGCCCGCCGAGATGCGGGGCTTGGCGAACGCGGATCGGCATCTGCTGGATGGCGGCGTCAGGGTCTGGCGCAAAGCGCCGTAGGATCGTCGCGATCAGGCTTGTGTGTTCGATGAGCTGGTGATGGACGGTCTTCTTGACACGGGGTCCGATAATGAGCGCCGGCACGCGGACACCCAACGTCTTGTACGGCGCGCCGTCTCCCTCAAACGGGACGTCGGGCGGGTGAACGTGGTCAAAGAACCCGCCGTGCTCGTCGTAGACGAGCACGAGCAGGGTGTCTTGCCAGCCGGGGCTGTTGACCAGGGCGTCGTAGAGCTCGAGGATGAGCGCCTGGCCGGCGTGAATGTCCGACGGCGGGTGGTCATCGTTGGAGTTGGGGTCAAGGATCTTTAGGTCGATGAAGTTCGGGTCGATCCACGAGACCTCGCGCAGCTGACCTTTGGCGGCGTCGTCGAGAAAGCCGTCGTGGAGCTCGACGGCGGCGCCTTCTAAGACCTCGGTGAGCACGCTCATCTTCTTGCGATCAAAGTAGGCGAAGTTCTCGCGGTTGAGATCGCGAAAATCGCGGTAGCGCTCGTCGGCGCCGCGCAAGGTCGCCGGGTCGTGCGAATACCAGCGCCATTGATTCGCGGAGAGCTGCCGGGTGAAAGCCTCGACCTCATAGATGGGGACGTTGCCGAGCTTGCTGACGCCGGGCACGAAACCTAGGCGCGTGACGAGGTCGTGCAGAAAGCCACGCTTCTGGGTCACCGGCTCTCCCTCGCGACCGGCCAGCGCATACAGACGGTTGGGCCAGGTATCGCCGGGAACAGACGCATGCCAGTGGTCGCAGACGCAGTAGCGGCGCGCCAGATAGTCATAGACCGGAAGGTGCTTGTTGGTGTAGAAGCCCATCGGCAAGCCCCGATACTCGTCCGGGATGCTCGTCGGGTTGCCGTGCTGGTCGGTACGAGTGTCCAGGAAGTTCTTGACGAACCCGCCGTTGTCATGCTCCAGCTGCTTGCCCACGCATTCCTTGGAGTGGCAGGGATCGAGCACCTTGCCTGTTAGATCCTGGGGCGGGTGAAAGCTGGTCTGATCGGGCCCCCACTCAAAGACCTTGTACGGGGTGTCGGCCTCGTCGTAGTTGACCTCGTCGCCCTCGAGCCCGCAGACGTCTGCCATCCCCGCGTGCTTGAGATACCCGAGCATCTGATCGAACGAGCGGTTCTCCATCATCACCACGACGATGTGCTTGACCTTCATGAGCTTCGAGAGCGAGTCAGCGGCGGCGGCCATAGCCTCTTGAACCTCTATGTCGAGTCGGCGTTGGCGCCGGCTGGTGGCACAGGCTGGAGCGGGTCGCTCTTCGGGCGAGCGGCGGCGGTCGCTTCGTTTACCCTCTTGTCGATCAGCCGGAGCACGACCTCGGGCGCGGCTCCGAAGAATGCCGCGTAGGCCAAAAGCCCGCTCCTCGTCTGGGGCGTAAGCGAATTGAACACCTGGCCCTGCAGTAGAAGCGCGCCGACGAGGGCGGCAGCGGCCCCCGACGGAACTCGCACCAGCGCCACCCAGAGTGGCAGGGCGTATGGCCCTGAGTAGATCTTCAGGCGGATCAGCGCGAACACGGCCATCAGCAGGCCACCGGCAGCGCCCGCCGCCTCGATTTCGGCCACGTCTCCTGAATGCTCCCCGCCGCAGCCCGGTGCCCCGGCTTTTGCCTGGCAGATGTAGAGGAAATTCCGGTTCGAGGAATGCGCGATCGCGAGCCCGATCAGTCCCGCGACGAAAATGAAGCTGATGATCAACAGCCAATTGCGGTAATTGCGCACGTTGCTATGCGCTGCGTCGGAGGCGGCGTTCACGGCCGCCTTGATGACGCGGACGTGCTGGCGATGGGCAGCGTCGAGGTTCCGCCCGCACGCTGCTAGCTCGGTCGTGTACTCCGCGACTCGACTGTCGGAGGCGCCGAGCGCAGCCGCCATCGAAGCGCGGATCTCGGGCAACTGAGCCCTGACCGACTCGGCCGGCGCGACCATCACCAGGGCACTCTCAGCCGAATGGACTGCCTGCCACGCCGTCTCGACGTCGGCTCCCGAGGCCCAGCATCGCAGCCAGCCAAACAGGCCCGCTCGACGCCCAGCGATATCTCGAGCAAGCTCGATGTTGCGCTCGGCGATCCCGTAGTCGGCCACTTGCGCCCAGGAGTCCACGCCGTCGGGCGGCGATTGGTCGGCCGCGCGAGCCAACTCGTCGCGAAGCTCGTCCGCCCTGCTTTCAACCTGCGCGCGCCACGTACTGCTATAGAGCGGATGACCCGTCGACGCGGGCGCCGGCGCGATCCAGTGCCTGACACGCAAGCGTGGAAATCTCACGCGTTTCTCTCTGTCCGCGCCCGGTCGCCTCGAGCTAGCTGCTTCGCCATCGCCAGCCGATCGTCTCCGGGGTCCGTACAAGTGCAAGCCCGACTACGGCCGCCCCGACTTGCCGTTGCCTAGTTCGCATCGGGCGCCGCTGAGAACCTGCCCCCTCTAGGTTGAGCCTCGGCCTCGATGCGCCCTGGTCCGCGCCACGTGCGTAGCCCGCAATCTCCCTCCGCGCCCGCCGAGCGGACGAGGAGGTCGCGTTTGCCCGCCCTAGACGACTGTTCGATTGCACCCTACCCAGGATTGGGGCATAGTAGCTCCACCACTCAGGAATTTCTTAGTGGGATAAATCTTCGGCGCGTTTCGGGCGTCGGGGGACGGCCTCGCCAGGGCGAGGTTTGGAGGCTGTGCGTATGCGGGCGCGCCGTGGGGTCGTACGTGTCGCGGTGCTGTTGGCAGGTTTGTGTGCCCTGTCTTGCGCGGGGGCGTTGGCGCTGGCGGATTCGCCTGAGCGGACGCCCCGGTTGACGCGCTCGTTGCTGGCGCGCTTGGCGGCCCACCGCCATGCAATGTCACTGCGCTCGAATCCGCAAGCGCCGCGGGCCATCGCCCATGACTCGACTGAGCCTGGGCGCGTCGTCCTCGGCTCCCAGACGGCCCACGTTTCTGACCCCAGCAGCCAGGCGCTACGCCTAGCGCTAAGCGATTTTGGCGGTGTTCTGGACGCGCCGGGGACCGCGGCGCCCGGTGTTCGGGGCGTGCGGATCCGCCGGTGGCTTTCGGATGAGAGCGCGGTGGTCACTCTCCCGGGATATCCCGGCGCAGGCTGCTCGGGGCGCTCCTCTGGGCGGGATCATCCGGACCCGTTCATCCCCACCCGGGAATAGCGCACTCCCGGGCCGCTCTCGTGATCTACTTGAATGTATGCGGCCCAGCGAGAAATGGTCTGTCCGGTTCCTGCTCGATGAAGAGACAGCGAGAGCACTGACTGACACACAGTCGTGGGGCTGGCCTAGCCAGGTGTCGTCCATGTCAGTTGGGGGCTGGCACGGCGACGCACTGGACCCTGAGCCATACGTGACCTTTGAACTCGATGCTAGTGGGCCGGAGGGCGCTGAGGGCCATGCACGCAAGTTCGTTGATCAAGCGCGCAGAGCCGCAGGGCTTCCGCGACGCAGGCTTACAGTTGTTTGGGTAGCTCCCTTGCGGGAGCAGGACCAGAGTAGCCATCGGTTCCTGGAACAAGCGAGAGACCTGTTCGGCAGCGAGCAATATGAACTAGCTATTGTCGCTGCACAGATCCACTTTGAGCTTCAGGTGCGACTGCTTATGGAGCGAGCCGCAACACGGATCGGTAAAGCGTGGGCGAAGCGTCTGACCAAGAACCCGCGCGTGGCGATGTTCGCGAACGATGTCAGTACCGCGGCGGCGGAGCTCCTGCTCCAGATCGACGTGACGCAGCAATCACTCTGGCCGGCTTACAAACTGCACCTTAGTCGCCGAAATGCCGTTGTACACGAGGGTGCTGTGATGGCACGAAAAGAGGCGCAGGAGTCGATCGACACCGTGCGGAGGTTTTGGGCCGAGCTTGCCAAGGTCGAGCGGCCGACCACGCTCTTCTAGGCTGCGATGGCGCGTCGGCAGGAAGTCGATATGACGCTCGTCTGGCATCAAGAGTCGCTCTCTATGAAGGAGGGGGTTGGTCAATTAGGTCTGGACGGTAGTTGGTCATGATCCTCGGCAGCGCTGAGGGCCTGGAGCAGGGCTCATCTCTCTATCGCCTCCTCGACGGGAGGACCAGGTGGAATTGGAGGTTCGATCCGGTAGCGCATCTCAGAAAGGCCGCGCGGCCTGTAGTCGACCAGGAGTCCGGTCCGAGCTTGCGGGCGGGTTGCCGACGCTCGATGTCCCGCTGGTGGGCCCCCGTCGGACTTCCAGACGAGGGCACCGCCGCCTGATGAGGATCGCGTGCGTCCGCCTAAACGATTGTTCGATTGCGACCTACCCAGTTTTGGGGCATAGTGGGCCTCACCACTTAGGCTTTTTTTAGTGGGCTGACTGTTCGGCGCGTATTGGCGTCAGGGATGGAGGGGCGTGCCATGGATGGCGGGCGTCGTTGTGCTGCGCGGGTTTCTGGGGACCTGAGAGGAACGCGGAGGCGGACGCGTCCGGGGCGAGAGGCGCTGTTGTATCGCGCCATGGTTGGCGTGAGTTCGGCTGTGCTGGCGGCCATCAAGTCGTCGCGTCGGCGCAGCAGGTTCGCCGAGCATCACCTGTACATCGGCGGCGGCGATCGTCGTTTCTTCCTCGCTTTGGCGATCTCGCGCCGCACGGTGCTGGGCGCGCTGACAGTTCTCGTCATGATGCTGCCGATGGCCGCCGCGCCTCCGGCGTTTGGCGCTAGCACGGATCGGTTGGCCGAGGCGATGCGTCCTGATAATCCTGCGTTTCAGGCCGCGGAGGCAGCGGGCCAGCGCAGGGAACAGGCCCGGCGCCAGCATCGGGATAGCGCAGCTGGAAAGCGCGAGCGCGAGGACTCACGCGCGTCCTACCGGGACAAGTCGTCCACTGAGGCGGTCGGTACAGCGCGGAAGAAGTTCGGTGATTACCTGGACGCGCCAGCGTTTCCGTGGCCAGCGTTGGGCTCAGGCCAAGTCCTCGAGCGGTTCGTTGGAGATCAGGCGGCTGTGGTCAAGTACCCGAGCGGAAAGAGGGGGCTCGTCCAGGGTTCGGTGCCTTTGCGAGGGCAGACACCAGACGGCACGAAGGCGCCGATCGACTTGCGTCTGTCAGATCAGGGCACCGCGTTCGCGCCGCGTAGCGCGCTTGGGGCGATGCGACTGCCCAAGCGGTCGAGCGATGGGCTCCGTCTGGCGACTCTCGGTGTCAACATCCGCGTTGTCGGCGACCGCGGCCAAGCGGCTCAAGTGATTCGCGACAAGGCGTTCTACGCCAACGTCCTCCCAGACAGCGACCTGATCCTCAGACCCCTGCCGGGCGGTTCAGAGCTATCAGTGCTACTGCGCTCCCCGGCGAGCCCGCACGCGGTGACACTGGCTTTTGATCTCCCGTCGGGAGGAAGCCTGCGTTACGCCGGTCCGCTTGACATGACGCCCCCCGCGCCCCCTGGCTCCGTCGATGTGATGGAGGGCGGCCGGCGGATCGCCGTGGTCAGCCCGGCCGAGGCGGTCGACGCACAAGGCCAGCCTGTTCCGGTGCGATACGAGCTCAAGGGCGACGACCAGCTAATCATGCACGTGGGTGACACGTCAAACGTGACGTGGCCGGTGATGATCGACCCGACCACGGCGATTTACGACCTTTACGGCCAGGCCAGCAGCACTAGCTGGCCCGGCTGGGGCTTTACGAGCGCCCAAGGCGACGCCTTCGCGCCGAGCATTTACGGTAACGCGCTCTACATCTCAGAGTACAACGCCTACTACACCGCCGGCCATTACGCCTACTGGTTCAGGACGGCCGCACCCGATTCGTACATCTACAGAGTGGATGAGGCGAACACGAGCAATTCTGGATATGGCGAGGAGCTTTTCGGCGGCTTATGCTGCGAAACGGCCGCTCCATATACAGGGTTTTACAACTTTGGCTACTGGTTCACGCCGACCGATTCGACGCAGCAAGGCGGGGGCTACGCCGAGAGGATCGATCCCTCCTACGACCAGGGCGTCACGACATACTACTGCGGGCACTCCTGTACGCCAGGCACCGACATCCCGACCGGGAACTTCGCTGCCCTCGGCATGGAAGCAACGTATAGCTTCAACCCCTACCCGGCGATTCCTCAGGTGGCTATGGGCACCGCGGCCACCTTCTCCTCCGACAACTATCCGCCCAACATCTCCTTCACGAGTCACACCGGGACGGGTTGGCTAAAGACTGGGAGCACCGACACGGTGACACTTGCGACGAGTGATCGCGGACTAGGGCTCGGCCAGGCCACCGTCACCGGTCCCGGTGTGCCGACGGCGACCGCGTCCGCCCCGTGCGATGGCCATTACAACAGCTGTCCGCTCAGCTGGAATCCGCAGGTGACCTACTCGGTCACCGACAGCACCCCCGAGGGCTCAAACACAATCACCGGCAACGCGACCGACATCGTCGGCAACCAAACGGGAGACAGCGCGCATCCGCCAGCGACTTGGGGGATCAGGGTCGACCACACACCGCCAGCGATCAGCTTCAGCGACACGCTATTTGACAACAACATCGACCCTAATGATCCGACCCACCCGACCCTCGACGAAGACGCCTACAACCTGCACATCTCGGCCAGCGACAGCCTCTCAGGCGTCGCCTCGGCCGATGTCACCGTGGACAACCAAAACCCGCCCGACGGAGCAGCACACTTCGTCCCCACGAGCTGCAGCGGCGACGGCTGCTCGCTCGATGCCAACTGGACCTTCAACACCCCGGTCTACGAGGACGGCGTGCACGAGATCGAGGTCACCGCGAGAGACAATGCGGGCAACTCTTCGGCCCCCCAGACGTTCTATGTCGATGTGGAAGGCGCCGAAGCAAAACCCGGACAACCCGACACCTCCGCCGACGACTCGCCGACCGCGGGAACAGGCAGCTCGGACCGCAGCGTCTACTGCAACTCGTCGACCACCGAATGCGCTTCGGCCATCGCTGGCAACGCGTACACCACCGCGGTCGCCGCCGAACAACCCCTCGACAAAAACGTCTCCCCGCTGTTCGTAGGAGCCGACTCCACCCAAGGGACGTTCGGCCCCCAGCTGCCGGCCCGGCGCTATGGCTTTGACGATCAGAGCCCGATGGTCTCGACGACGCGTAGACCCAACGTCTACGGTGACTCCGCTTACCAGAGCCTGAACATCATGCGGGTGAGACTGGTTGTCCCCTACGACCTAGTGCCGGCCGGCGCAAATTCGGGAGATCACGCCTCGGTCAACCGGCTCCAGCACGTCAGGTCGTGGTACCACAACACGCTTGTCTCTGGGCGCGAGCCTCTGGTCTCTTTTGAGCACAGCAAGGTGAATAGGAAGCACAAGCCAGCCGACAGCGAGTACATCCAGGATACGACTCAGTTCCTGCAGATGTTTCCGGCGGTGGCCCTGTATACAGCCTGGAACGAGCCCAACAATCCCAACAGCCAGCCCACGGCCAGCGACCCCGCGCAGACCGCGCGTTACTACAACGACCTGCTGCACGAGTGCAACAGCTTCGTCAATAACGGCAACGGGTGCGTCGTCGCTGCCGGAGACTTCCTCGACACCCATTTCGGCTCGTACGACATCAACACCTACAAGGCCAACCTGGTAAGCCCTCCCCGGGTCTGGGCGTGGCACCCGTACACCGACGGAAAGCACCACACGACGAGTCGCCTCGACTACTTCCTGAAAGTCTCCTATAACTCGGCGATTTCCTCGGTCGTGTGGATCACCGAGGCAGCCGGGGTCGACCACCAATCGCAGACCGGTTATCCCTCGTCCTACGACCAGGAGAACACGGGCGCGGACGATTCGGACTACCTGATGGGCACTCTGGCGAACTACTTTCGGTCAGACCAGGGCCGACGCATAGTGCGCTTCTACTACGCCGGGTACTTCGAGGATCGGAAGTTCGACACCGGCCTGATACGGAAGCCCAGCAACCCTCTGTACGGTTCGCGCGGGCGGGTTCGACAGAACGCGTACGACACTGTGCAGAGCTACACGGCTGGCTGACCTGGGTGTGCGGTGGGCACTCGCAGGAGCGTTCGTCGTCCTGTTGGGCGGCGGTTTAGCAGGCGACGTACAGCCAGCGGCCGCGCGCACTGCTACGCCGCACTATGCGTCGCCGGTTGCGGCGTTCGGCGGTTACCTCCTGTGGAGCGAGCGCGTCGGAGCCAAACGGTGGCGGCTAGTCACCCGGGCTCACCCCGGACGGCAGAAGCCGTTGCCGATTAGCACACGCCGGGTCCCGTTTGACGCGTCAATGGGCCCGGACCCCCGAGGAGCACCTGTGGCCGTCTACTCGCGCTGCCGGCGCGAGCCCCTTCGCACCCGGCTGAGCTCCGAAATCCCTGACTACTCGAGCGCTCGAGGCTGTCGTCTGTACTTGTACTCATTCGCCCGGCGACGAGAGCGGCCCCTGGTAGGAACCCATATCTCGGACGGATCCGAGTTCCTGCCCGTGACCTGGCGCGGCAGCGCCGCATTCGTCAGGCTCTACCAGAGCCGGCCGCCGGCCCAGGCGGTCGTTCCGCACATCGAGCTGGTCAGCAACCCCGGTGGCCGATCTAGCGAGATACCAGGGGGAACTCCCGGGATCTCAGACCTCGGCCCATCCGAACCCGCCGGGCCAGGGCCGGTTGGCCTGGCGCTGCGCGGGCGCAAGCTGGCCTTCGTGTGGATCGTGGACACGCCCACCTGCGGGAACCAGCCGCCGTCGGTCGTGGGCAGCGCGCTCGCCGAAGTCTGGGCGGACGACATAGACCACCCCGGCCCTCGCCTCATGGATCGATACTGCAGCTACGACAGCAGCGACCTCGACACCGGCCCCACATTCATCGATGCCAACCGCCTCGCATTCGTCGCCTACCGCGACGGAGGCCCCACCAGACTGATCTACGTTTCGACAACAAGCGCTAGGCGCCAGAGTCGGAGCCTCGGCCAGGCCTCGGTTCAGAGCATCGCCAGCGACACCAGGCGCCTGTACCTCCAGGAACTTCGTGGCTCCCGGGCCCGGGCGCACGTTGTCAGCCGCCCGATCGGCTAACGCCCGACAATAGAGCGGCCATCTCATTCTGACCCGCGCGTGCCGTTTACGAGGAGCGGCGACGACGGGTGTACTGTCGCTGGGCCTGTGATACGCAAGCTCGATCGGCTCGGAACTCTGGGCGCCTCACGTGCGTAGAGCAGTCGCGGCTGAGCGACCAAGAGACCTACGCGCTTTCGTCGTCGAGACAGGGAGTTCGCTTGCTCGCTTCGCTGCCCTAGCTCGCTCTGCGACGTCCGCTCGAAGTAGTCGTGCTCTGCCTCGACATCTACTGTCGAACCGGCGACGAACATGGACAGTCACCGGTAGGAACGAATAGCCCACCGGTGTGTCTTGATGGCCCAAACCCATATGAATCCCCTGGAATCGGCCGGGACGCTGAGGCCGCACCACATCAGGAATTACCTGCAAATCGACTCATGAGACCCGTCCGGAGGTCCGACTGAAAATCGTGGTGTCGCGGGTTCGATTCTGAGGTCTCCGCTACATAGCTCGGCCCACGGCTACGGGGCGAAAACAGCCTTCTGCCCCGGCTGCAGGGTGCATAGCTCCCCTGCACGGGACGCTCGTCCGAGTCAGCCCCCGCTCGGCTGGGCCTGGTCTCCACCAACCGGATCCGCATGGGGACCTGGGCCCAACCCGACCGCACGGGGCGGGCCACCAAACCCGACCGTCACACAATCTCCCCGTCGCGCGTTCTCTCCCCAGGGCCACGGCGCGGACCGACGCGAGATCGAGGACCGCCAACCGAGACTCAAAGCGCGCTGCACCGTGGCCCGACCCCCCTTCCGACCCGGAGAAAGCCAGCACCGACCATGGAAGCATCTACCGTCGTCGCCCGCCTCGGACGCGTCTCTCGCCTGGCTCGCCGCCCCCTGCCGCTCCTTGCCCGCGCTGTCGGCTTGGCCACGGCCGTCACCGTGGCCGTGCTCGTGGTCGGGATCCTGCTCGTGGTCGCCGACGGCAATCCCCACAACGACATCGTCTCCACCATCGACGACTGGGCCAAGAGCCTGGCCGGCCCGTTCGCCGACATGTTCGCCCCGCACGCGCACAAGCTCGCCGTGGCCCTCAACTGGGGCGTGGCGGCCGCCGTCTACCTGGTGGCCGGCAACGTTCTGGCCACCCGCCTGCGGCGGCTCGCGGGCATCGAGCACAAGGACTAGAGCACTTAGCTCTTCCTTCGCTCTCGGCCCCGTTGGGCCGGGCGCAGCGGGTCGCCGGCGCGAGCGCAGCCGGCCGTCTACGCGGTCATCACGCGGTCGCGGCCCGTGCTCTTGGCCACGTACAGCGCGCCGTCGGCCTGGGCGACGAGCTCCTCTGCCGTAGCGTCGCTCCAGTGGGCCAGGCCCGCCGAGCAGGTCTGTCCACCGGGGGTGGAGGCCCGTAGGCGCTCGACCACCTGCCAGGCCCCAGACGGGGCACAGTCGGGCAGCACCAGGATGAATTCGTCCCCGCCGTAGCGGCCGATCACGTCCGTGACCCTGAGCATGTCCCGCCAGCCCCTCGCGGCCTCGCTGAGGAGCCTGTCCCCCGCCGGGTGCCCGAGACGGTCGTTGTAGGCCTTGAAGCGGTCGATGTCGAGTATCCCCAGGGACAGCGTCTTGCCCGATCTCTGGGTCCGGGCGATCTCCAGGCGCAGCGCCTCCTCCCAGCCGCGACGGTTGGCCAGCCCGGTGAGCTCGTCGGTCCGAGCCAACGCTTCGACGCGCCCGAGCAGCACTCGCCGGTCCTGCTCGAGCACCTTGCGATCGCTGATGTCGCGCACGATCGCGCTGTAGAGCGAGCCAGGCGCTGTCCGCCACGTCACCAGGCACAGCTCGAGCGGGAACTCCGTCCCGTCGCGGCGCAGGCCGCGCAGCTCAACCGTCCGCCCGGCGTGGTGGGCGGTCTCGTCGGAGAGCAGCCGGTCGACTTGCTGCCGGTAGGTCGCGTGCACCTCCGGGGGCAGGAGCTCCAAGAAGGGTTCGCCGAGGGCGCCCTCGGCCGGGTAGCCGAACGTCCGCTCGGCGGCTGGGTTGAAATGTGTGATGCGTCCCGCCGCGTCAAGCGACAGGACGGCGTTAACGATGCTGTCCGGCACGCGTACCCCCTGGGCCGGCCCTGCCACGACTCGGCGGCCCTGATCCTCTTAGAACCTGCGAGGCGGGAATCTGTGACGGGCAAGCCGCTGTCGCCCTCGTCGCCCGCCGAGCGGTGCCGGCGCCCCAGCTGTCCGTCACGCGACAGCTGACCCGGCGGTTCTTCACGACGACGGCTCCTCGATCCGGGCTCGATCGTCGTCTTGGCGTCGGGGGTCCGTCACCCGGTTGGCGGCAGGGCAGAGCGCAGCTCCCGATCACCACACCGGTCGTGTGCCCGGGCCGCCCGCGCCACGGAGGCTCGGAGAGCGACGCCCGGCTTCTGCGGCCGCCGCCGCTGGCCCGTATCCGCTCTGCATCAACTTTCCACCAACTTTGACACCTCCCGGCCAAATCGGCCTTCGCGGCGCCGTTTCCGAGTGGCGCTCGAAGTAGCGTCATCCCGAACACCAGTTCGCCCTCCTACCGAATCGCATGACCCTCCCAGACCCGACCCGCCGCGCCGCAGATCTCGCCGAGCGGATCCTCGACGAGATCGCCAGCGCCGACCACGATTGGAGCCTGGTCGCCCGCTTCGCGCGCGAGCTCGCACGGGTCGCCGAGGCCGCCAGCGACCCCGCCGCGCCGCCTACCGACCGCGACCTCCCCGAGGCCCCGTAGCGCGCCGCCGATCCTCGTAGCGCCCGAGCAGATCCGAGGCCTGCACCCCGAGCGCCTCTGCCAGCCGGAGCAAGGCACGAAAGCTCGGGTTGCGCTCGCCGCGCTCGATGCCGCCCACGTAGGTGCGGTGCATCCCACATAGGAAGGCCAACTCCTCTTGGGAGATCCCAGCCGCGTGGCGCAGCTCGCGGACCGCCTCACCCAGCGCCACCTGTGCCAAGGTCGTCCGCGTCACGCGGCGCCACGGTGCCAACGTGTCGCCTATACGTCTACATACTATGAGTAGAGCTCGTGCGCCTGCCCACCTATGAGTAGCGCGGGCGCGCCCGCCCACCGCCGGGGGAGACGCTGGCGGCTTTCGCCCCGCGCCCAGGCCGCGCATAGCGGGGCGTGTTCTCCGCCGGAGGAGGGGGGGTACGCCCCCGGCCGGAGGGGGCCGGGGGCGCACAAGGGGGGAGATCCGGCAGAGGGGCAGGGGCCCGCCTATCGGACGCTGGCATAGGCCAGCCACCCATAGAACCGCCCGGCCCCCCCGATCGTGACGCCGAGTTCGCCGGTCGGGTCGAGCGTCACGTTCGACCCGACCCGGCGGTTCTTGCAGAAGCGGGGCCGGCCGGCTCTTGGGCAGGGGCCGGCTCCGTGTTTTCGCAATGTGGCGATTCAGACCTCGACATGGCCGCAACGTCGCGCGCCTGCGGACCGCGATCGACGGGCTACCGGAGCCCACCCGCCGGGCGATGCTGGTCGGGCTCGATGCCCAGAACATCGTCATCGGCGCGTACACCACCCGCTCGGGCGGTGTCTGTCCGATGCTCGCTGCCCATCGCTGCGGCGGGCGAACCGATTTTCGGGAGTTCGCCGAGGCGTGGGATGCCATCGCCCGTCCCCGGCGACCCCGCACCGCCCACGGACACGAGCTCGACCTCCTGCGGGCGCTGCTCGAGGAGAGCCTGAGCGGCTCGGGCGAGGACCGAGACCTCCAGGCCGCACGGGAGGCCGCCGACCGCGCGCCGTCCCGGCCGGCCCGCTCCCCGCTCGGTTCATGACCTCCTCCTCGGACCTATCAGCCCGGACCGCCCCCCAGCCCGATACCACCGCGGACGGCCCTTTGCGCCCCGAGCTGCCTCCCCCGATCGCGGTCCGCCCCCGCCTGCCGCAGAAGGCCAGGTCCGCCCTGCATGCCCGCAACCTCTACGACCGCGCCCGCCAGCGACTCTCGTCCCCGCGTCGCGCCGAGTATCACCGGCCGGCCGGACGCCCGTCCAGACCGCGGCGCCCCGGCTCGGTGCGCCGAGCCCACGCCGGTTCGCGGCGCCGCCGCGGCTCGTCCACCGCCCGCCCCGCCCCCGGCCGGGCCACCCGCCGTCCTCCGCCCGCTTCGGTCATCCGGTCGGGGCATGCCCCCGAGCGCACGCGCGTCGCCCTCGCCTGCCTAGCCGGCGCCACGCTCGCCCCGGTGCTGCTGTGGCACGGCCTGCTCGTCGACATCTTCTCGCGCTTCCGCCTGAGTGCCGCCTACTTCCTCACCGAGCTCGCCCCGTGGCTGACCCTGCTCGCCGGCCTCGCCTTGTTGGCACCGGTGGCCCTCTCGGCAGGCCGCGATCCCGAGCACCCCAAGTATCCGCTTCGCCGGCGGGCGTACCTCGTGTGGGGCGTCGTCCTCTACCTGCTGGGGTTCTGCCTCGCCGTCGAGGTCGCCCAGATCGCCGCCCTTTCGGGTTGAGATCGCGCCGCGCTCTCGGGTCGACCTGACGTCTGCAACCGGCCTACGCGAACACCACCGTCCGCTCGCCGTCGAGCAGCACCCGGTCCTCCAGGTGCCAACGCACGGCGCGCGCCAGCACCGAGCGCTCGACGTCGGCGCCCAGCCGCTCCAGCTCGCCTGGGTCGTCCGCGTGCGTCACCCTGGCCACGTCCTGCTCGATGATCGGCCCGGCGTCTAGCTCCTCGACGACGTAGTGCGCCGTCGCGCCGATCACCTTGACCCCGCGTTCGTGCGCGCGGCGGTAGGGGTTGGCTCCGGCGAAGGCGGGCAGGAACGAGTGGTGGATGTTGATCACCGGCACGCCGAGACGCTCCAGGAACGCCCTCGAGAGGATCTGCATGTAGCGAGCCAGCACGACCACATCGACCCGGCCGGCGAGCAGCGCCAGCAGCTCGGCCTCCGCCGCCTCCTTGCCGTCGGGCCCAAACGGGACGTAGTGGTACGGGACGCCGAACGCGAGCACGTCGGCTTCGTGATCGGGATGGTTGGAGGCGACCAGCGCCAGCTCCGTGTGCAGCTCTCCGCGCCGCCGGCGCCAGAGCAGGTCCAGCAGGCAGTGCTCGGGGCGCGAGACGAGGATCGCGCTGCGCTTGGGCCGAGTGGCGTCGCTGAACCGCCACGCCATGTCCATCTCGGCTCCGATCGGGTCGAAGTCGACCTCGAGTCCCTCTCCCACACCGGCCCCGCCGAGCGTGTCGAACTCGACCCGCATGAAGAACCGCCCGCCCGCGTTAGCGGGGGTCGAGTGCTGCGCGAGGTCCAGGATGTTGGCGCCCCTGCCCGCCAACCACCCGGTCACCGCCGCGACGATGCCCAGCCGGTCGGCGCAGCTGATCAGCAGGCGAACACGCGAGCTCTGAATCGGCTGCTTGCCGGAGGACACCCTGCCCCGCTCTCGCCCGACGCTGGGTCCGGGTCTACGCCTGGCCGTCGCCTGCGAACAGCGACGTCCCGACGACTGCTCCCCGAGCTGGGGCGCCAGCCGCCACCGCGGACGCAACCCTCGCGACCCGCCGCCTCCTGGCCCGGCTGCGGTCCCGCAGAAGCGCAAGCGCGCTCGCGATCGCCAGGCCGCTCCCGCCCAGTCCCAGCCACAGCCCGGGACCGGGGTGTGTGGTCACGCCCTCATAGCGCTGCCCCCAGCCGCCATCGCTGAGCGCTGCCGGCAGGTAGGCGGCCAGCCCCAGCGCCAGGCTCACCAGGCCGCACCCGGCGATCCCCGCCAGCAGCAGCGGCTTGCGCCGGCTGAGGCCAACCAGCAGCAGCGCCGTGATCGCGACGGCGGCCGCGGTGTGCAGATAGGCGCCGTACGGCCCGCTCGTCGCCCGCTCGAGCGTCGCGCCCCCGGTCTCGATCGTGCGCAGGTTGACGAGGTCGGAGATCAACAGCATCGCCGCGCTCGCCCCGCATGCGCCGACGAGCAGCCCGGTCCAGACGATCGGCAGCACGGCCCGCCCCGCGGCCCCGACCCGCCTGGCCACAAGGCCTCCGCCGCCGGCCAGGCGGCGCGCGACCGGCGCGGTGCGGCGCGCCAGCAGCACCAGCCCGACGGGCTGCGGCCGTGGCTCGGATCTCGATCCCGCCGGCATCCAGCAGAAGAACTCCTAGCGCGCCGCGTTCGTGACGCGGCCTGCCGACAAAGCTCTCTTGGACAAGGGTCAAAAGGGCTAGTTACTCGGGCGGAGCGCTTTCGGTTGAGAGGTCTCGCGGATTGCTTGGCGGTTCGCGGGACTCCTCCTCGGCGGTTCAGGATCAGCACCACCACCACGGCTACTGCGGCATCGAAGTCGCAGTTCGAGGCTGCGGTAGCGGCGGGCCCACTTGCCGGCGGTGCGTCCGCTGACCTAGTTCGGCGGCCACGGGCCGCCGAACTCAGCGACCAACCCTCCTCGACGACGCGCCGAGCCAGCTGACGGCGCCTCTTCAGACTGAGCTCGGCGTTAGCGTGCAGCTTCATCCGGTGTCCTCCTTGGACTGGGTGGCTTGGACACCCCCAGCCTCCAAGGAGGCCCGGATGAACAACGTGCGCGTCGAGGATGCTTTGCGCGCCGCCGTCCGGACAGGGTGCGAACATGTGTTCGTGCGGTGTGGTGCAATCCCCAGCAGAGCCCGAGTCCGGTAGCTTGAGCGCGCTTCGATCCAGGATCCTGCTAGCGCATGAGCCGACTCACGATCTACTACGGCCGTATCCGCTATGTCAGCGATCAGATTTCCGGACAAACGGAGCTGCTTGCGCGGGAAGGCGATCCCATCCGCGAGGCTGTTGAAGCCGCGAAAGCCGTGGAGCGGTATCGCCATACCTGGGTCCTTGGGAACCTATCTACAGTCGAAGAACGCAATCTGATCATCGGACGCCTTGGCTATCCAGGCATCGAGCATCGCCGGCAGGAGGATTACGACCCCGAGACTCAGCAGTTCGTAGAGCAGGAGCTCGATCTCCCAGCTGCGGTCTCTGATGCGTTCGTCCTCGACTACAAGACAGGTGCAATGGCGTTTGAAGGCACCGAGCAGATCGGTCCCACAGGATTCGTCAATCACTTTGTGGCGCTCCTCAACGCGTCCAAGCGTGGCACCTTCAAAGGTGAGCTGGTGCGGGTTGCGGAGCACTACCGAGAATTCGTAAGCAAGGTTGATCGGATCAAGTCGGTCTCATTTGAGGTGCGGCCGAGTAATCCGCGGGACCGCGCCATCTTTCGTCCCTTGGATGAGGGTATGCGCGCAGCCAATGCAAAACGGCAGCTCACCAAGCTTGAGAACAATGAAGAAGGCCTCATCCTGAACCCGCCGGCCAGTCCTGACGAGGAGACACCGAACCCGGCAGTGCAAGGGATTGAGATGGTCGAGGAGGGTTACGGCGAGGGCTATCGGATTGATGCGGAGCGCGAAGGCAATCCGCTCCGCTTTGACTCAAAAGTTGGGGGCGGCTTGCTACGTGACGCATTCGAGGATGCACCGGACGACCCAAGTGCCCGTGTTGAGCTGCTGCGAGAGAAGTTGGACGAGCGCGGATCATTCCTCGAACCTGGGCAGAGCTCTACGCCACCCGTGGAGTTGGAAGGCGACCTTGACGCGGAGACCGAGCCGAGGGCACTGCCTCCGGGTGAAGAGGGTGATAACTGGGCCGAGGACGAGCGGTGAGCTACTCGGTGGGGCCGGAGCTAGCCAACCCGGAGGACGCGACCCAGCCGGTCGAGGAGGGGCCTGATTACTACGAACAGACTCGATTCTGGCGAGCCGCGCGCGTATATGGCTTCCGCGACCTGATCGTAACCCCGAGCAATGGTCTTGCCGTTGCTACGGGCGGTGCACTTTTTGGCCTTTATCTCTCAAAGAATCTCAAGGTCGATGGCGCACAGGCGTTGGGCGTCGCCTACGCGAGCCTGGGTGCTGCGCTTTTCGGGATTGTCCTGGCGGGCCTCGCAGTGGTGGCGGCGTTCTTCGATCGGGAGTATGTAGCCGCGCTCCGAGAGGTCGGCTCGTTGCGCGTATCACTGTTCGGGTTCTGGTGGGTAGCCGCACTTTCGGTTGGTGCACTAGTTTCGAGCGTCGCGCTCACCGTCGCCGCGTTCGGTGGGGCTAGCCGGGTGGTGGTAGCGGTCGTCCTGACGTTGGCAACCGTTTCATTCTTCGCTGCACTCCTCGGGGCACTCGAGCTTGTGGGAACGCTCATGCGGCACGGTCTTTACCGCGCTGAGCTTGCGGGCCGCGGCATCCGTATCGGACGTTCCGCGGAGCCCTCTGAACCCGATCTGCGATAGCGAGGCGACGCTCAACGGGGGCTGGTGGGAGGACACGACGAGGCCCCCGCAGAGAGGCCTCGTCGACCCCTAGATTGCGATTTAAGGGTCATCGTGGAGCGGGCGATCTCCACTTGACACGGGCCACACGCATACGCAACTAAAAAGCTCTCTTCACAACCAACGCCGACATGAGCCGGACATGTGGGCGTAGGGAGCAGGACGGGCGGCGTCGAGCGCAGCGAGCCGGGCGAGCAGGGCACGACCCCCGGCGGCGCCTCGCCCCCGGCCGCGCCCCCCTGAGAAGCTACCCCCTCCCGTTCGGCCGCCCCGGCCGCGGCAGCGGCTCGGTGCTCGGCGTGCGCCCCGGAGACCGGTACTCGGGGGTGCCCGAGGCCGGCGCCGGCGCCGCCAGCGGCTGCGTGCTCGGCGTCAGGGGCGGGCGCTCCAGTGCCGCGTGCCCGTCCTCGCCGCCCCGCGGCATCGGCTCGGTCGGCACGTGCTCGAAGTGGGTCATCCGCTGGAGCTCGCCCAGCCGGTAGGAGACCTCGTGCTCCGAGAGCAGCCCCAGGCGCCGGGCACCGAACTCCTCGTAGCAGTAGGAGGACATGACCGCTCCGTAGAAGGTCGCCCGCCGCAGCACCTCCTCGGTAAGCGCGCTCCCCCGCACCAGGTCCAGGTAGCCGAGGAAGCCCCCGGCGAACGCGTCCCCGCACCCGGTGGGGTCTGCCGCCTGCTCGAGCGGATACCCCGGCAACGAGAAGTAGTCGCCTTCGGTCAGCACCGTGCACCCGTACTCGCCGAAGCGCAGGACCACCGCGCGCGGGCCCCAGGAGATGATCCGCCGCGCCGCCTGGAGCAGCATCGGCCGCTCGGTCAGGCGCCGCGCCTCGAGGTCGTTCATCAGCACGATGTCCACCTGCGAGATCGCCTCCCTCAGGGCGTCGGGCTTGGAGCGGATCCAGTACTCGTTGGAGTCCAGCGCCGACCATTTGGCTCCCCGCCACTGGGCGCGCACGTCGATCTGGATCTCCGGATCGAGCGCCCCGAGGAACAGCGAGTCCGACTCCCGCGCACCGTCCGACAGCCGCGGGCGCCAGCCCTGGAACACGTTCAGCTCGATGGCGTCGGTGTGGGCGACCGACATGTCGAAGTCGTAGTGCGCGGTCCAGGTGAAGGTGGGACCCTGCCGCACCTCGAGGCCGCCCCGATTGAGGTTCCGGTGCTCGAGCGCCCCCCGCTCCTCGGACCCGAAGTCCTCGCCCACCGGCGCGACGATCGACACCGGGGTGAAGAACGCCGCCGTCAGCGCCGCATACGTCGCGGACCCGCCCAGCTCCCGCTCGACTCGTCCGAACGGCGAGGAGACGGTGTCGAGCGCGACTGATCCGACCACGGTCAGGGACATCTGATCAAGAACAATGTCGAAGGGCCGCCTGTGACGCGCCAGCGGCCCGGTCGGGGTCCCGGCTCACGCTGGCGCGCCATCCTTCGGCCTGTGGGCCTTCCGCATCCTTCGCGGCGTGCCCAGCTCCTTCGCCCACCAGTTGAGCCCGCGCTTGCGCGCCGCGTGGTACAGACGATCGCGCCCCGCGGCCTGAAAGGCCGAGTGTGGCGGCAAGCGGCGGTGCTCCGCGAGGAACTCAGACAGCTCGGAGCGGATCCGCTCTTCCGTCCAGTATCGAGCGTCGCCTCGGCGGCGGGCGCGCATACCGAATTCCCTCGCCCAGGCGTCCACACCCCCGTGCCCGTGCATCGCCGCGTAGAGCGAGCCGCGCCCGGCCCGCCTGAACTCCCTAACCGTCGGCCAGACGTCCCGGCCCACCAGCAGCTCGGCCAGTTCCGCGTGGATGCGCTCCGGTGTCCAGGGGCTGGGGCGCCCCATGGTCCGGCGCTCGCGCGCTTGGTATTTGACGCCGAGCGTGCGGGCCCAGCGCTTGCAGCCGCCGTATCGTCGCGCCGCCTGCTCGAGCGCCCCCAGCCCGGCCCCCCGGAACTCATGGGCGGTCGGCCAGGTGTCTCGACCGGCTAGGAACTCCGCCAGCTCGGAGCGGATGCGCTCGTTGGTCCATCGCCTAGGGCGGCCCATCCGTGCATTGTTCCTGGCAGACGGTCCACCGCCCCCGTCATCTGGCGCCCGCGGTGAAGTGCCCGCGCCGCGGGCCGCGCCGACCATTCGCCATCACACGCCCGCCCCCTCGCCGGTTCTCCTTCCGAGGCTATGTTTCGCCAGGGCGAGCACCGACGCCAGATCGACGCCGCCATCGCCGACGGCAAGTCCCTGGACGAGATCGAGCGCACGCTGCTCGACCCGGCGAACCTGGGCGACGAGCTGAGCTCCGCCCTCTGGCTCTACGCGATGGGCGCGCTCGAGCGCGCCCAGGCTCGCCCGCCAAACGCCGCCTCTCCCAACATCCACCTTCTGCCCGCCTGATGGCTCTGCTCCGGACCTCTACGATCCCCGCGACCCGCCGCGTCGGCTCCATAGCGCTCGCGCTCGCCCTGTCCGCCGGCGCCCTCGCCGGCTGCGGCGGGCGCCAGGACGTCCGCGTCCCGCCGCTGGCCGGCCAGGAGCTCTCGGCCTCGGCGGTCGAGCTCGCCAACGCCGGTCTGCACGTCCGCGTTCGCCGCGTGCCGAACCCGGCGGCGCTGGGGAGGGTGGTCGACCAGGATCCGGCCCCTGAGCGCTCGGTCTCCAGTGGCTCGGCGGTCACGCTTTCCGTCTCCGCCGGTCCGCGGCAGGGCGTAGCCCCGCCGAGCAACGGCCAGGCCTCCGACGCCGCGCTGAGCCCTCAGGCGGCTGTCCCCGCCGTTCTCAGCCTGCGCCAGGTCGCCGCCCAGGACCGTCTCGCCGCCGCCGGCTTCTCGGTGATCGTCGAGCCCCGCGAGGGCGCGCCGGCCCCGGGGCACGTGATCGGCCAGACTCCTGGGCCCAGCACCCGGCTGAAGGCCGGCTCACCGGTCACGATCGTGGTGGCCAAGTCGGTCCCCCAGGTCGCGGTTCCCGACGTCTCGGGTCAGACCGAGGCCCACGCCGTCAAGGCCTTGTCCGGCGCCGGGCTAACCGTCCAGCTCGCACTGAGCAACGTCTCAGACAGGGCTAAGGAGGGCGTCGTCCTCTCCCAGCGCCCCTCCGGCTATGCGACGGTCCGCCGCGGCGCCGCGACGACGGTGACGGTCGGCCGCTACCTCGCGCCCCCGCCCCCGAAGAACAAGAAGAAGTCCAAGCGCCGCGCCTCCACCACGAACCCTCCCTTCTCCAAGAACCGTCCGCTGCCCGAGAGCCAGCCCGGAGCCAACGCCGCGCCGCCCAACTGACCCGGCGCCTCCGCGCGCCTGCCCCGCCCGGTCTGGGCGGAATTTGCGCGTCACGCATCGCAGGGCTTCTGCGTTCTTACCTCGAACGCCACTGTTGGGCCCGTGCGACAAGGAGGTCCGAAATGACGCCCGTCTCGCCGCGCCACGCGCGATCGTCCGCTCCCGTATCGACCCAGGGCATGACCCCTACGCGCGCGGAGCTCGATCGCGCCCAGACGCTGGTCGTCCTCGAGCGCTGGGTTGGCCTTCACGGTCGCATGCCCCGCGAGGGCGAGCTCCCGGAGGTCTCCTCCGAGCAGATCGAGTCTCAGTTCGGCTCGTGGAAGCGGGCCCGCCGGCACGTCCTCGGGGCCCGCACCCTGCATCACCGCTGATGGCACCGCGGGGGTCCGCGCTCGCCCTCCCCAAACGGGCACTCGGGCTCCTGCTCCTCGCCTTGGTCCTGCTCGCGGGCTGCGGCGGCGCGGTCCGTTCACACGGCTCTACGCGCGCTGCCGTCCCCCTCAACCGGGCCACCCATCCCGACGGGGCCGGTCCTCCGAACGGCGCCGCCTCGCTCGCCCGGCGCTTCGACGGCGTCCCCCAGCGCGGCATCGCGCTGGGCTCGGCCCGCGCGCCGTTCACCCTGGTCGAGTTCGCCGACCTGCAATGCCCGTTCTGCGCCCACTTCGATCGCGACGTCCTGCCCGGCGTGATCCAGCGCTTCGTCCGCACCGGCCGGCTGCGCCTCGAGCTCCGGCCGATCGTCCTGATCGGCCCCCAGTCGGGGCCCTCCGGCGCGGCGACCCTCGCCGCCGCCCAGCAGGACCATGCGTGGCAGTTCGCCGACCTCTTCTACCGCAACCAGGGGCGCGAGAACTCCGGCTACGTCACCTGGCCGTTCGTCGCTCGTATCGCCGCTGGCGTCCCCGGCCTCGATCCGGCTCGGCTGCGCCGCGACCTGCCCTCCCCGCCGGTGCGCGCCGCGCTGGTCTCCAACAACCGCTCCGCGACGACGGCCCGCATCACGGGAACCCCCGGCTTTCGCCTCGGCCGCACCGGGTCCGTGCTCCAGCCCTTCACGAACGCGCTCGATCCCAGCGACTTCTTGCGCCGCCTCGACGCCGGCCTGCGCGGCGCCTGACCGAATTCCGGTCGTGCACGTAGACTGGGCGCGGTGCCCCGGCCGCGGATCTTCATCAGCTACGCCCACGCCGACAAGCCGTTGGCCCGCACCCTCGTAGAAGGTCTGCGGGCTTGCGACATCGAGGCCTGGATCGACGAGCAAGAGTTGCGTGCGGGCGACTCGATCGTCGAGCGGGTGGCCAACGCCGTAGCGAGCACGGACTTCTTCCTCGCGCTCGTCTCGCCGGCTTCCGTCAAGTCGCGCTGGTGCCAGAAGGAGCTCCATCTCGCGATCGCCGAGCAGCTCGGTGGGGTAGGCGTTCGTGTGCTGCCGTTGCGGGTCGGAGATGTCGAGATGCCCGCGACGCTGGCCGATGTCTTCTACCTCGATCTCGATCCCGCCGACATCTCTCCTACGGTGCAGCGCCTCGTCGATGACGTCGGGCGCCATGTCCGCGAGCAGGGCCAACGCATCGGGCAGGAGCTGCGGGCTCCCCCAGCAAATCCCACCGACCAGCTGGTGCTCAGACCCTCCCAGCCGACTGTTGCCCCCCGACCGATCGACTCTTCGCACGTCGTGGAGGCCGCAAGCGCCGGGCTGCGTCGAGTGCGGCGGGAACGCGGTATCGCGCTCGACCAGCTGTCTGACGCATGCGGGATACATCCCACATATCTCGCGGCGGTCGAGCGCGGAGAGCGCAATCCCAGCCTGCATAACCTGGGCAGGATCGCCGCTGGGCTCGGCGTGCCTGGCTGGCAGCTCCTCCTGCCCGAGAAGGCGGTCCCGACATGACCGCTCTTGGCTCAGAAGAATCGCACGGCGGCTCGCCCCGCGACCAGAACCCCTGCGGGCACGTTCACTGCGAGGAGCGTGCCTTGTACAAAGCTAGTCGGATGCGTTCGAAACAGGGCCAGGGTTCCCGCGGCCAGTAGGAACGCCGCCCCACATCCGATCCCGTCGGTGAGCCTGTCCCGCCACATGGGCGGCACCACGGAGTACGTCGGGCGCCCGGGCGCGGCTTTTTCTGGCACCAATCGCCGCGATACCCAGATCGCGACCAGCAGCCCCAGGCTGATGATGATGTCGCTTGCGGCTCGGGGAACTGCAGAGCGGGTTCCGACGTCCAGGAGCGCCTGGACGAGGATTGCCGCCTCGGTGCCCAGAATTGCCGATGCCGCGGCTACGTCGACTCGACGGCTCACGTCCGCGGTTCGGCCACTCATCAGTAGGTATCCGGCCGCGGCGAACGCTGCCGCGACCGCGCTCGTATTGACGACGCCGCCGGGGTGGCTCAGAGCTTCGGCCTCGTGTATGAGCGCAGCGAGGAAGGTAGCTGCTGCCGCCAGACCCATTACGTGACGCCAGATGCGATGGGCCCAGCTCCACACCATCATGCCAGTCGGCCATCTCCACATCTTCTGCACAACCAACCCGGCCTATCCGATGTGATGTCGGATCCCGCGGTAGTAATGCGCGGCCTCGGGCACTAACGGGTGCGTCGCTCCCTCGCCGGTGCCTTATTGCGGTCTGCTCTTCTTCACCGCGACTCCACCACCGGCACCGCCAGCCCCGCCGCCCACGCTCCGTCGGGCCGCCGCAGCGCCAGCCGGTAGCTCGCCCCGCGCACGAACCCGGTGAACCGTTCGAAGGCATCGTGTCCTCCCACCACGAAGGAGGTCGGGGCATCGCCCCCGCCCTCGCTGGTCGTGCCGATCGTCTCCCACGCTTGGCCGGGCAGCCGGCGCTGGATCGCCACCTCCGCCGAGGCCACGGCCAGCCGCAGCCTGCCCCATAGCAGCACCTCGCCCGCCGGCGCCCGCTGCGCGAACAGCCCGGCCATGAACGACCACAGCCCCGGCTTCGCCGACCCGTCCGCTCGCTCTAGCCCGCTGTAGAACTGCCCATAGGGTCGCAGGGGGCTGTCCGAGCGCACCGTCTTCGCGGCCGGCTGGTCGCGCAGGAGGAACTGGGCGAACATGCGCACCCGCGGCACCCGCCACGCGAGGTATTCCGACCAGGTCAGGTAGCGGGCCTGGGTGGCCTCCGAGATCCGCGGGTGGTGGGGGACGCGGTGTGTCTCATACCCGAGCTCGGTTAGGTACAGGTCGCGCAGCCCCGGCGCCAGTCGCCCCATCCGGACCAGCCGCGACAGGCATGCCTCCAGCTCTCCCAGGTTGCCGAGCAGCACGTCGCCGTGATAGCCCCGGGAGTCGGGTGCGCCGAGCAGCGAGTAGGGGTGGTGCGCGAACCCGTCTCCGGGAACCCGCGCGAAGTGCGAGCACGTCCCCGTCCGCACCGGGCGGTACCCAGAGTCCACGCACGCCAGCGCCCGCACGAACGCGAGCGGCGCCACGGGACCCAGCGGCGGCCGGCCCCCGCGGCTCGAGGTGTTCCCGATCAGGATCACGGTCCTCGGCCGCACGCGCTTGACCGACGGGTACGCAGCCTGGACCATCGCCCGGTAGTCGTCGGCGCTGGCGGGCTGGGAGCCCGACCCCCGGTCCGAGCCGCCCCTGCGCCATTGCGGCATGAGAAACGTGGGGTGGTTGGGCTCGTTCCACAGCGCGAACGTGTTCACCTCCGGCAGCGCCTGGCGCGCACCGCCCGGTGTAAAGCGCCCGTTGAAGCGCCGCGCCACGGCCACGGCGAAGCGCGCATACGCGCGCGCGTCTATATGTGTGCGCTCCCTCGGCCCCGGTGCCCTGCCCGCCCACCGGGGCGCCCAGAAGCCGATGTCGATCATCACCCGTAGCCTTTCGCCGGTCGCCGCTCGCACCGCCGCGTCCAGGCCCGCCCACCTCGCCTCCGGATAAGCGCCCGGGTCCGTCGCTCGAAAGCGCGGCGTCCGGCGGGAGTGCGCCCGCGGTGCCAGCTGCGACCAGTCGGCCGTAAGCCGCACCGTGTCCACCCCCAGGAAGCGCAGCTGGGCCATCATCGCCTGAACTTGCGCGGGTGAGCGGTGAAGGAGCTGCCCGTCGTCCTGCACGACCGTGTCCAGCCCTGGGCTTGCCACGGCGAGCCCCGGCCCGGCGACCTCGCTGCCGGCCACCCACCCCAGAGCGGCCGCGACGGCCGCGACGCCTGCCCAGCCATGGCCGCGTCGACCGGGGCGGCCTCCCCTGCTAACTGCCCACACGCCTCAACAACTGACTTGGGCGCCCTCTCGTGACGCTGCTGAGAAGCCGTCCCTCTCGTGACGCCGTTGACGCCTCGCGGCTTGGAGCCGGATCGGCGCCGCTATCCGCTGCCGCGGCGCTCGGTCTCGGGCTGGTCGGATCCGCGGTCTGCCTGGTGCGCTCCGACCTCGGCGCTGTCGAGCAGACCTTGGAACCGGAGCCAGGATCCCTCTCGAGCGTCCCCGTCTACCGTCGGCCATTCGAGGTTTCGCAGGCGCTGCACGAGCGGATCTTCAGTCCAGCCCTCGGTGCGCTCCGGGGCGGTCGGCTCAGCCCTCGTCTCGTTCCCGGACGCAGGGTCGCTTTCGTCGCGCCGGCCTCGCATCCGGGCATCACGGCGGATGAGGCGCGATAGGCGCCTCCGAGCGCCTCCCATCCCGACATGGTAAGCGCGCTGGGGAGCACAGCACGGCAAAGCATTTTGAGCGACGCGGGCGACGCGTTCTTCCCCCATGTCTCCGCCCTCGCAGGGCGGAGCCGACCCACGCCCCGATCCGCGATCTGCCCGCATCCGCCAGGCGGCCTCGTCGCCGCTGACCCCACCTCTCCTCGACGGCGGCTCAGACACCTGCCTGGCCGGCCCCGGAAAGCCGATCTCACTCTCAAGTAAAGCGTTAGCCCACTCCCAAATCGGTCCCGCGCCGCGCCGATGCGTGCCCATACGGCTGCCGACTCGCCCGCGTATCTCGGCGAATCCCCGTCACACATCGACCGGTCCGCATGTTGTTCGGAGGCGGGTGCGCTCCGCTCGACGGCATGGACGCCGCGGCGGATGCACCGCGGGGCAGCGAACGAGAGAGCATGGACTTCCACGAGTCGAGAGAGAGCCTATGCCGAGCGCGGGTCCGCGGGCGCAACCCTCGCCGACGCGCGCCCGGCCGCCTCACCGCCGCCCTCAGACTGGTCTTCGGCACCTGGCTCCTGACCGCCTTGGTCGGACTCGCGCTCGCGATCCCCGGCGCCGGGGCCCAGTCGATCAACGTCACGGTGTGCACCGGGGACCCCGCGACCGAGCCCGCTTCCTGCCAGAGCTCCACCGCCGCGCCGGGCGCCTCGACCCCCGCCACTCCGCGTCGCCGCGTGCGCAAGCACCGCAGCCGCCCAGTCCGCGCCGCCGCGATCGCCCCTCGCCGCCGCGCCCGGCACCGCGCGCGCCCCCACCAGACCTCCCCGGTCCCCCGCACGGAGACCCACACCGTCGACCTCGCCACCGGAAAGGCCACCGTCGCGACCGGCAACGGTCCCCCCGTCCCCGAGCACGTAAGCGTCAAGCTCAGCCCGAGGGTTGCCCGCCTCCTCCATCGCCAGGGCCAGGGCGCCAACGGCTCCACCGCCGCCAACCCCGCCCCCGCCCCCACGGTGAGCACCGTGGGCGGCGCCGGGTTGGGCTCCTCGCCGTTCTCGGCCGTCTCCGCCGACCAGGCGCTCAGCCAGTTCCAGATCCCGCCGTTCCTGCTGCCGATCTACTTCTCCGCCGGGCGCACCTACGGCATCCCCTGGAACGTGCTGGCGGCGATCAACAAGATCGAGACCAGCTTCGGGACCGACCTGTCCGTCTCCACGGCGGGCGCCGAGGGATGGATGCAGTTCATGCCCGCCGAGTGGCCGCAGTACGGCGTCGACGCCACCGGCAAGGGCTACGCCGACCCCTACAACCCGGCCGACGCGATCTACGCCGCCGCCCGCGACCTACGCGACAACGGCGGCATGACCGACATCCGCAAGGCGGTGTTCGCCTACAACCACGCCCAGTGGTACGTCGACGAGGTGATGCAGAACGCGAGCATCTACGGCTCGGTGCCCCAGGGGGTCATCGCCGAGACCGGCAGCCTCGCCTACGGCCACTTCCCGGTCAGGGGGAAGGTCACCTACGGCGATGATTTTGCCTCTACCCGGGCCCTGACCGTCTCCACCGAGCCTGGCGCCCAGGCCGTGGCCACCCAGCAGGTGACCGTCCAGCGCGTGCTGCTCGACCCCACCTCGGCGGCGCTCCTGCGCGCCCGCGGCACCGTGAGCCCGCTCGGTGGGGCCACCGCCGCCCCGGCCGCCTCCGCCCGAGCAAGCATCTCTTCGCTCGGCGGCACCCTGCTCGGCCTCTCGAGCGTCGTGCGCACGCTCAGCGCCGGGGTCATCGACCCCGGTGCCCGGGTCACCACGCTGGTCGCCGCCCTGTCGAAGACGGTTCCCCCCGACGCCCCCGCCGGCACCGGCCACGACCCGGGTCTGCCCAGCGGCTACTTCGTCTCCAAGAAGGGCGGCCTCGGCGCCGAGCTCCGCGACTCGGTCGGCGACACCTACCGCTACACGGGGCTGGCCCGCCTGTCGGCCAACGTCCGCCCCGGTGCCTCGCTCTACGGCGGCGAGGCGATCGGCTGGACGCCGGGGGTCCAGCCCGCGGCGGCCGCCGGCCCCTCGGGGGCCACCGCGACGATCGCCGCCGCGGCCGCCCCCGCCGCCGCGGCGGCCAAGCCGTCGACGGCGCTGTCCTCCGCGCCGGCGCAGCTCCAGCTCGCGATCACCGCCGCCGGCGGCCAGCCCATCGACCCCCGCCCGCTCGTCGACAGCTACCGCCTCCAGGAGGCGACCAACTTCTACCGCGCCGTGACCCCGTCGGGCAACAACCCGTTTGTTCCCGAGGCCACCGGCGCCAGCGGCAGCGTCGACGCCATGACCTCGGCCGCCGACCAGATCTCCGGCCAGCACCTGCCCTACCTATGGGGTGGCGGCCACGACGCCGGCTTCACCGGTCCGTATGACTGCTCGGGCGCCGTCTCGGCCGTGCTCCACGCCGCCGGCCTGCTCAACACCCCGCTGGTCTCCACCGACTTCATGAACTACGGCCTGCCCGGCCCGGGGACGGTGACCATCTACGCCAATCCCGAGCACGTCTACATGTCGATCGGTGGGCGCTTCTTCGGCACCTCGGGCTCCAACCCGGGCGGGGGCGCCGGCTGGTTCGACGGGTCGCCGCGCGACGGCTTCGTGGTGCGCCACGTACCGGTCCTCGGCGACGGCGGCAGCGGCTACGTCTTCCCGATCCCCAACGACGTCAAGTGGACCTCCGGGCGTACCGACATGGGCTGGGACATCGAGACCGGCAGCGCCGGCGTCGGCCACCCGCTGCTGGCCATCGGCGATGCCCAGATCCTCCATATCCAGGACATGGGGGCCTTCGGCCCCACTTGGATGAGCTACAAGCTGACCAGCGGCCCCGCGGCCGGGCGCACCGTCTTCATCGGCCACTCGGGCGCGCCGCTCGTGCGCCCGGGCGACACCGTCCGCGCCGGCCAGCCGATCATCCAGATCCACGGCGGCTCCTACGGCGGCCCCCCCGGTCACCTCGAGATCGGCTGGGCCGATGGCGACGGGTCCAACACGCTCGCCGCTCCCCACTACCACGAGGGCGACGCCACCGCCGAGGGCGCCTCCTTCCAGCAGTTCGCCCGCCAGCTCTCGGGCTCGATGTCCAGCCTCACGCTGCTCGGCGGGCTGAGCAGCCTCAACCCGACGAAGGCCACTCCCGCCGAGGAGGCCAAGCTCTCGCAGGTCCTCGACCGGGTGTCTAACCCCAAGGTCGCGCGCAAGCCTGGGCCCGGCTCGGTCCGCGACCCGGCCGCCCGCCTGCGCGCCACCCACCCCGACGCCGCCCATGCCCCGGTCGCCCCGGCGGCGACCGGTGGCCACGTGATCGCCGTCGCCGTCCCCGACCGGCCGCGCGGTGAGCAGGCCTACGCGCTGGCCACGGTCGGCGGCGCCGGACATCCCGGCTGGGCTCCCCAGCAGATCGTCTATGAGCGCGAGTCCGGCGGCGCCTGGCGGGTGCTCGGCCCGGTCACCGACGCCAAGGGCAAGCCCCAGAACCCGCTGCTCACCGCGCTGGCCGTGACCGACGGTGGCTACGGCTACGCGGTGGGCCCCCACGGCGCGCTCGCCGCGCTGAGCCCGGCCGGGGCCCGGCAGGTCCCCTCGCCGGTCAAGTCCAATCTGACCTCGGTCGCCGCCCACCAGGCCGGCGCCCAGGTCGTGGGCGAGGCGGTGGGGGAGAGGGGCACGGTCGTGCGCCTCGCCGCCGGCCGCGCCACTGGCGTCGCCCACGCCCCGGGCAACGCCCCGCTCGCCGGCGTCGCCTACGACGGCGCGCTGCCCACGCTCGTCAGCCCCGTCGGCCGCGGCGGAGCCGAGCTCGGCAAGACCGGCGCCGGCCTGTACACCGACGACGGCCGCGCCCTTCACCCCCAGAGCCCCAGCCTGGGCCTCCCGGCCGGCGCCTCCGTCAGCCTCAGCGCGCTGACCGCCCGCGGCGGCCAGCTGTGGCTGGGGGGCGCGCTCACCCTCGGCGGGGACCCGCAGGTCGGCGGCACGGGTCCGATTCCGTTCGCCGCCCACCGCGGTGGGGCCGGCTGGCGCAGCTACTGCGCTTCGGGTCCGACCGCCGCCGGCGTGATCGAGCTCGGACCCGCGACCCGCTCGGTCTGCCAGGGAACGCTGACCGCCAGCCAGGGGACGGTCAGCTCGATCAGTGTCTCCAAGGGCGGCGTGCTCCTGAGCACGGGCTCCGGCCTCCAGCTCGTCGACGGCGACGCGGGCCGGGCCCTGGCGCTCCCCAATGCCGCCGCCGGCTCCTCGCCGACCACCTACACGACGACTGCCGGCTGGATCCTAGACGGCCGCGGCGGCCTCGCCCGCCTCGACGGCGCCGCCTCCGACGGGGCGCCCGCCGGCACCCCGGCCGTATCCGGCCCCGCCGCCGCCGCCCCAGCCACCGCGCTCCCGCTCGACGGCCGCTCGGGGCCGGCGGTACTCGCCCAGCCGGCGACCGGCTCGGGCAAGCCCTCGGGCTCGCTGCTCGCGCTCACCGCCGCGCGCGCCGCCACCACGGGCCCGGACGGCCATTCCCAGGCTTTCTCCGCCCCCGGCGTGGCGCTCCAGCAGGCCGTCCAGACGGCAGCCGGGCAGACGTGGGCGATCTCGAGCACCGGCGACCTGCTGGGCGCCTCCGGTGGCCGCTGGTCGCTCGCCGATCCCTCCGGACGTCGCCTCGGGGACCTGCGCGGCCTCAGCGGCGCGCTGGGCTCGGCGCCCCTCTCCGGCCCCGGCGACACCTCGCCCAGCCCCGGCTTCGGCGCGCTCGCCTTCCGTGGCCCCGGCGAGGGCTACGCGGTCGGCGCCGGCGGTGTGATCGCCCGCTACGACGGCCACGCGTGGAAGGTCGAGAGCCGCGCCGACTCCTCACATCCCGCTCTGACCTCGGTCGCGGCCGGTCCCGGCGGCGTGGTTGCCGTCGGCCAGCGCGGCACGCTGGTCCAGCGCGATGGGGACTCTTGGAGCACGCCCGGATCGGTCCGCAAGCTCACGTCCGACCAGGACCTGACCGCCGCCGCGGCGCTAAGCGACGGGACGCTGCTCGCGGCCGGGCCCGCCGGGATCCTCGCTCGCCCGGCTGGGGGCTCCTGGAGCTCCGCTCCCACGACCGCGCTCGGCGCGCCGGTTAGCCGCCTCGACGGCTACCGCGACGGCGCGGGCCAACTCCACGTCCTCGCCCTCGTCGCCGGCGCCGGCGGCAAGGTCCTGCTCGACGGCGACGACTCCGGCTGGCAGACCGTGGGCGCGCCGGCCGGGCTCAGCGTCACCGACTTCCATTTCGACCCGGCCGCCGGAAAGCTCGTCCTGGTCGGCCAGCAGAACGGACGCGACGCGGTGGCCCGCGTGAGCTACCCGCCAGCGGTGCCGGCGTCGCCGGCGGCTCCGCCCGGACCGCCTGCGGTGGCGCTCGGCCAGGCCCTCTCCTCTCTGTTCGCATGAGCCGCGGCGACTACATATCCCCTGGGCGTCACCTACCCCGTGGGTTCCGCGCGTTCGCCGCGGCGCTCGGCTCGGGGTCACTCCGCGGCGCCACGCCGCGCGTGGTCGCCGCCCTATGCGCCGTGATCGCGCTCGCCCTCGCCGCCCCGCTCGCCGCGCGCGCTTCGCTCGCCCCCACGCCGCCCGCGCTGACCTGGTCGGACGCCGGCGCGGGCGCGCCGAGCACGGTCAGCTTCAAGCGGATCGTCGCCTACACGCACACCGATCCCGCCACCGGAGCCAAGGACGAGCGGGTGGTCGCCGTGGGCGTGGACACGGGCGCGATGACCCAGAGCGGCGCCACGACGAACAGGGCCGTCGTCTACCAGCGGGTGAACGGCACGTGGCAGCAGGACGTGATAAACGGCGTCCCTGACGACAGCTGCCTCGTCGACGTCGCCGTCGTCGACCAGGCTGCCTGGGCGGTTGGCGACTCCGGTGCCGGGAATGCGGGCTGCGATGGCACAGCCGCGGGCGCGACTCCGCTGGTGGTCCGTTTCCCCGGCGGCGGCAGCCAGCTGGGCTCGGCCGCCGCGGCTGCGGCTTCCTCGTCCTCGTCGTCCTCCGGGACCGGTCCCACCGGCCCGACGGGTGCCACTGGTCCCACCGGCGCCACCGGCGCCACTGGCCCCACCGGCGCCACTAGCGATCAGTGGCAGATCATTCCCTCCACCTGCACTCCCGCGCCCTGCGTGTCGCTCCCGAGCGGCTTCCGAGACCCCCGGGCGATCGCCTGGACTCCGGGATCGTCGCCGTCGAGCGGCTACATCGGCACGGGGACCGGCTCGCTCTATCCGATCTCGAATGCTCCGGGTAGCGGCGGCGCGGACGACACGGTGACGATCGGATCGGCTCTAGTCTCGACGCCCGGCGCCGCCGAGATCGACGGCCTGGCCCTGCTGCGGCCTGCCTCGGGAAGCCAGAGTGCTGTGCAATCTCAACCCCCGGCTGGCTTTGCCGTTGGTCTCGGTGCTCTGCCCAGCGGCCAGGCTAACGGCAACGTCCGGATCTTCGACATCCAGAGCTCCTGCTCCCAGCCGGGGGTCAACGGACCTTGCGCCCAGGGAGCGGCATTCGCATCGGCAGAGACATCTCCGTCTCCTCCGCCGATCGAGCGCGTGACTGTCGCCGCCGACGACCCGACACAGGCGATCGCGATCGAGAACCTGCCCACAGGTGGATTCGCCTACTGGGAGCCCACCGGGGCCAACAACGCCTGGCAGCGGAAGAGCTTCGATTCAGGAGCCACGGCGACAGACGTTGCTCGGACAGAGATGTCGGCCACGCCGGCGCCGGTCGAGGCGATTAGCGGAGTCGACCCCAATGGCCGAGGTGGTCTACTGTGGGAGAGCGGGGGGTCGGGGCTATGGAGTTCCGGCGTCCCCTTCCCGGCTCCTCTGCGGTCGGTGGCGGTCGTTGCCCCGAACGACCTCTGGGTCGCGGGGGATACCGGCCTGATCGAACACGGTCTTCCACCCAGTAGCGGCGGCTCGGTTGGCAGCGGCTGTTCAAGCGCCTGTAGTGGGAACGGCAACAGCTCGGGCGGCGAACCACGCGATCTCGGCGGCGGTACCAGCGGCGGCTCGACGGGAGGTGCCGACAACAGCCCGGGCACGTCAAGCCCAACGGTTTCCTCCCACCCGCCGGGCATGCAAGTAGCTGTCGACCAGCCCGCGCGTCGGCCACCGCCTCTGTCCCGCCACAGGCGCCACCGCGCTCGTCCGCATCGCAAGCGCATGCCCTCGCGGACTGTCCCGCGGCCCGCCGGGCGACTCCTCACCGATCTCAAGGTCACCGCCCGTCCCCAGGTACTGACCCTTGTCTTTCGCCTGACACGGCCGGGATGGGTCTTTGTTCGCGCGATGCGAACGGGTGTGGTCGTTGGCCAGCGACCATGGGTCCAACTCGGGCCGGGCCGGCATCGGGTGGTCCTGCGTTACGGAGGGCCCCAGCCGCCCAACCAGCTGCAGGTGGTCGCACGCGACCTCCAGCAGGCCAAGAGCTCCCGCCCGGCTCGCCGATGAGACGGCCCATCGCCGCCCAAGCGCCAGATGGCGTTGATCGCCAGATCGTCGAGCGTGCGCGGCCATGGCCGAGACGCGCTCGCGTCACAGAACCCTCAGCTGACGTGTTGTTCTGGCGAGGCCATCTACGCTAGGACGAGCTAGGAGAAGGGGAGGCTATGCCAGCGACCCAGGCCGTTGCCGTCGAGGAATACTCGATCGATGAGGATTACGCGATCGACTTCTCGCAGTCGCCCACGGACGGGCGACTGCGCGCATTGGCCGGCAAGACCCCGACCTACTGTGTGATCCCCTCGGACCTTTCGACCCTCGAACGGCCGCTGCGCCGCTTCTTCGGCGGCGACCCCACAATCGAGGTGCTGATCGAACGCCGCACTGCTCGAGAGCGCAGATCCGCCTCGGGTCTTCGAGCAGCCCTCTTCACCGGTCGGGTGAACGGCAACGGCGGCCAGTCGCCGAGGCGCGACGGACGGGTCGCCGAGCGCCGTGCGGCCCAGACGCAGGTCGAGCCTCCACCACTACCGCGACGGTTCCGACGCCACGCTCGGCGCCTGCGGTTCCTCGTCTACGGCAAACCAGGTCGGCGGACCGCAGATGACGCTGAGGTACAACGCCTAGTCCTGCGCATTCAAAGCGGGGACCGGTCGGCGTTCGAAGCGCTCTATACCCGCTACTTCGACGCCATCTACCGCTACACATACGTGGCGGTGCGTGATCGGCATGCGGCCGAGGACATCGCTCAGGAGGTCTTTGCGCGTATCCTCAAGGCGTTGCCGGACTATGAGGTCCGCGAGTCCACGCCGTTTCGCGCTTGGCTCTTCCGGATAGCTCGCAATGAGGTGCTCATGTATCAGAGGCGCGAGAGGATCGTGGAGCAGGAGGACCCGCAGGTTCTCGCCAACATGACCGGAGCCCTCGAGCAGTCAAATGGCCACCCGCGGCATACCAACGGTCGCAGCAGCCCTAAGGCCTTCGACTGGATAACCGACAGCGACCTGATCGTGCTTGTCAAGCGGCTCCCGGGCCCGCAGCGCCAGACCATCGCCTTGCGCCACCTACTCGGACTGACGACGAATGAGACGGCGTTTGCGCTCGAGCGCAGCGCGCCAGCGATCCGCCAACTCGAATCTCGAGCGCTGCGCTTCCTGGAGGATCGTCTCACTGCCCTGGGCCGCAGCCCGGCGGAGTTCGGTCCGCCCGAGTATCACCGGGGGTTGGTCCTGGCCCGTACGAGGCAGGCGCCAGTGCTGGGCGCCCGGCGGGGAGCGCTCGCCCAGGCATCTCCGTCGTTCGCCATTGCGGCCGGTGCCGGCGCTCGTTCGCGCTGAGGATGGTCTGGTCGCTCTGAGGATCTGGTCGCAGGGCGGGCTGTCGGCTGCCGGGGCGGTCGCCTGCGCATTGGCGCTGGCCGCCTGCGGGGGAGGAGGCCGGGAGATGCCCGCCGGCATCGTCGCTCGGGTCGACGGCGTCCAAGGTGGCGTGATTACCAAGGCTCAGTTCGAGCACTGGTTGGCGACCCTGGCGCATTCGGGACGTCCTCCGGGATCGAATCAGGCGGGGATCGACCCTCCGCGCTACTCGCGATGCATCGCGGGGCTCCGCGCCGCGGTCCCGGCGGCCGCGGCTCACCTTCCGGCGCCGTCCCAGAACCAGCTAAAGCAGCGGTGTGCGCACACGTATGCGGGACTACGGACCCAAGCTATGCAGTTCCTCATCCAGTCCGTCTGGCTGATGGGCGACGCGCAACAGCACGGGGTATCGATCTCGCAAGGGGAGCTCGACCGCGGCGTCGCACAGACGAAGGCGACCCAGTTCGGCGGTGAGGCGGGATTCAAGCGCTTCCAACAGATCAGCGGCGAGTCGGTAGCTGATTTTCGCTTCCGGGTTCGCCTGGATCTGCTTGCGACCAAGCTGCTCCATAAGGTGGGCGCCGGCTCGCGGCAGCCCACTCAGGCCGAGATCACCGCCTACTACAACGGCCATCGGAGATCCTTTGCGCAGCCTGAGCGCCGCGATGTGCTCCTGGTCGTGACGAAGACCGGGGGCGAGGCCTTGCAGGCGAGACACGAGCTCCAAGCCGGAGAGAGCTTCAGCACCGTGTCCCACCGGCATTCGATTGACGGCGATAGCAAGCGATCAGGCGGAAGGCTTAGTGATGTCCTCCGCGGTCAACGGCACGATGCCGCTTTCGATGCCGCCGTCTTTGCCAGCTCGCCGGGCAGGCTTGCCGGTCCTGTACGCGCGGCAGCCGGCTGGCTGGTTTTCGAAGTATCGAAGCTGATCCCGGCGCGCCAGCTCACGCTGGGCCAGGCCCGCGCACAGGTGATCGCGGCACTTCAGGCACCCGAGCAACGGGCGACGTTCCAACGCTTCGTGCAAGCCTCGGCGCGACGTTGGATGGCGCGAACTCACTGCGACCCGGGCTACGCCGTAGCTGGGTGCGCCGGTGCCTCGCAGAAGAGTTGACGTCGGCTCTGGCGGGCCGCCGAGGTACGGCAGCTATGGCCGGGTTCGCCCCGCAACGAGCGGGCGGCCTTCCCACGGATAGCACACCTCCGCCTTACGACGACGCCGTAGTTACTCGGGACCCGGGGCTCCCGAGCCGTCGTGATTTGCGCGTCACACTTCTGCCGGCTCGCGCATTCTTAGCACCAACAAGGAACTCCACCTGACTGTCCGGCGGCAACCGTGCGGCCGGCGGTCTGATCAATAGGGAGGAAGTTGTGAGAAGCATTCGCAGAATCATGCTCCTGGGTGCGTCGGCTGCCGTGGCGGCTGCTCTGCTGCCCGCCGGAGCGCAGGCCATGGGCGACCTGCACGCCGCCTGCCAGTTCACTGGGGCGACGACGAGCCTCTCGCCGGCGGTCCAGTACGTCGGCAACGCCAGCGCCACGTCTGACCGCTTCGCCTTCACAGGCACGGCCAACTGCGCCGGCGAGCATAACGGCGCGCCGGTCACCCTGACGAACACCACGCTCAACGCAGCAGGCTCGTACAGCAACACGGTCTGCGGTACGGGTACGGCATGGGGGTGGAGCAGCGTGAACGGCATCACGACTCCCTCCCAGAACGGAGGCAACCTCGCCACCGACGGTGCCACCTTGGGCGGTCTCGGTACGGCTAGCTTCACGCTGCCGTTCACGGCCGGGCAGGGCACGGTGGTCAACGCCCAGGACCCGACGCACGACATATTCAACGGCGCGGGTGCGTTCGCCGACGCCAGCGGGACCGTTAACTCCTTCGTTAACATCTCCCCGTCGCAGAACAACGCGGCGCAAACGCCTGACCCGAACAACCCGAACGGTGGCGACTGCGTCACCCAGTTCAACGTCGCCGGCGCCTTCCTGCTCAACTCCAACTGAGCGCGAGCCGCCCGTCCCTCCCTCCCGCCGTTTAGACGGCGACCGGGTAAGGGATCAGAAGCGAAGGGGCCCCGGCACTTGCCGGGGCCCCTTTCCTTTGCTGCCGATCGCTCCCATTCGGCGTCACGCCTGACGGCCCTGGTGCGTTCTTGGTGGTGGGACGCCGTGGCTTCTCACATGGCGCCCGAGCTCCATGCGTTATCTCCCCAATATCAAGGGTCTCTGCTCCAGCTCGCCTCGGGGGCGGCGCCGCGGCGCATCGCGGAAGCTCGTGACCGCGGCGCTTTCGGTCGGGCTCCTCAGTCTCGCCGCGGCGGCTCAGGCCCAGAACCCGCCTTCCGTCCCGAGCGCCACCGGCCCGATCCCAGCAGCTCCGGTCCCGACCCCAAACACGCCCTACACCCCAACCCCCAACAGCGGCGAGCAGAAGGATGGCGGGTCATGGACCTACTTCGGAGGGGTCCGCTTCAACTCCGACGGCACCCCCCAAGCCGACGTGCCGGCCGATCATCCCAATCCGCCGGCGACGGTCGACTTCTACTCCGTCGCCTTTGGGAGCTCGACCAGCGGTCTCGCCGGAGGAGCCGCGTGTACTGACGGCACGCCAGCTTCGCAAGTCACCACCTGTGCGCGCCACCCCGCGATCTGGCGCTACACCAAGCACGGCGACGGCAGCGAGACCTGGACAGCCGATTCCCTCCCCGGCGCCGACAAGCCGGGCTTCGTGGGCGCGATCGCCTGGCTCCCCGGTTCAGATCGAGTCCTCGCCGTTGGGGGAACGGGCCTCTATCCCTACCGCGAGCAGGCCGCCGGCCAACCCGACCCCGCTGGCACGGCACGCGCATGGCTCCATGAGGACGGCCACTGGACTGAGCTGAGCAACCTGCCCGCGACGATGTCGGGCCTGACGGCGCTTGGCGTCTCGCCACGCGCCGGCGATTGCGGGCCGGACGCAAGCGAGTGTGGGTTCGCCGGTGGCTACCAGCAGCTGTGGATGTGGAAGAACGGAGCCTTCTCCCAGGTCACGCACTTCGTCCACCCGGTCAGCACCGATCCAAAGAGCCCCGGATTCCTCTTTCGTGTCCGCCAGATCACCTTTCAGGCCGGCGATAAGCCCAGCATCAAGGCGGCGGCGGCAACCACCGGCTGCTGCGATCAGACGAATGTCGATCTGAACGCCGGCCCGCACGCCTCCGACAACAGTGGTCGTGTGCTGGTCTACGACGGGAGTCAGACAGGAGGCGGTCCGACCTGGTCCGTCCAGGCCCTGTACGAGCAAGGCCAAGGCGAAACGACCAGCCAGCAACCGCCGGCCACCCTGCCGGGACTTGACAGCTACTTCTCGCTCGCCTTCAGCCCGCCCCCCTTTGCCAACACGATCTCGGTCGTAGCCACGCCGGGCGGGCCGCCGCAGGCGAATGAGCCGGCCTCGCGAATCCTCGGCAAGATCAGTGTTGGCTCTGCCTCAAGTGATGGCTCGGGCGGTTTGGGCCGGATCAACGACATCAATGCATTGGAGGCTCTGGTTGCGGATCCGGTGCTCGGCCCCAACGGATTGGGTACCACCGACGCAACCCGCGAAGCTGCCAATCCCCTCCTGACCACCCTCCATCTCGTCGCGGGTGACGGAGACCAGCTCTCCCCACCCGGCGGTCTGGGGGCGCGCGCCAAGGGACCAGTCGCCGGAGGCGACGGCTTCCTCGACTGGGTCGTCGGCGAGCTCGGCTCCAATCAGGAAGCCGCCGCGTACACGACGACCGCTGAGCCGCGCGCCGTCACGGGCCAGGCTCCCAACCCCGTCGACTGCGGCTCGCAAAGCGTCACGAGCGCTCCTCTGAGCTGCAAGGCGACCGACACCAACAGTCTTCAGGCTCAGGTGGCGTCTAGAGCCCTGTTCTACCTGCCCACCTATCGCCTCAACGCCTTCACGACGGTCGGAGACAGCGCCGTCGGCTGGGCCGTGGGAGACAAGGGCGCCATCTGGAAGCTCGGCACTGGAGCAAACGGCGGCGGTGTGAACGAGCCCCAGCCGCCGCGGCTCGGCTCCTCTCAGCCCTCCAGTCTGCCCGACCGCAGCGCCTATGACGGCTACCGCCCGATGCCCGCGGCAGCTGCGGCCGGGACCGTGCCCCCGCTCGCCAGCCGCCCGATAGTGGCGCACTCGAGCGTCGCGCCCTTCCCTGCGGGATCACCCGAGCTGGACCAGCCCGAGAGCCAGCGACCCGAGGATGTCGCCGCAATGATAATGAGCCGCGAGGGCAACGAGGGGTGGGCGCTAGGAGCTCAGAACCCAAACGGTACCACGACCCTCTTTCACTACGACGGGCTCCATTGGAGCCGCTGCGCGCCCCAGTCCCAAGCGAGCCAACTCCCCGCCGACGACGCGTGCGCAGGCCTCGGGCCCATCCAGGCGAACAACATCAACATCGCCGCCGCGGCTCGCGTTCCGGTCGAGAATGACCAGAATGCGTCCAATCCGGACGACTTCGAGGTCTATGCGATCGGTGGGTCGGGGTACGCAATCGACTCGACGCATGGCGGTTTGCCCGTTCTGCACTATCGCGCAGGAAGGTGGGAGATAGACAAGGACAGCTCGCTCAGCCTTGCCAATGCCCTGAACGGCGGCAACGTCACTCCCTCGGGCGCTTCCTCGCTCGCGTTCACCTCGCCGAAGGACGGCTGGTTTGTCAGCAACCGAGGGGTGGTCGTTCACTTCGACGGCAGCACCTGGAGGGCGTGCGCCGGCGGAGAGCAGCCGTGCGGCGATCCCCAAAACCTCCTTGCCGGCTTTCAGAGCAACCCCAACAGCCTGACCGTCGTCGGGCGCCGGGTCTATCTCTACGGGACACGCACCGGGCAGGCCTCCGGGCAGGGCGTTCCCGTAGGCGCCGTTCAATTTCCCCTGATCCTCTATCGCGACACCGACAGGCCTTGCGGCTCGTCGGACCAGTCGGGTTGCTGGCGCTCTGATGACGGCGGCTTGGACCCCGCTAAGGCGGGCGACGGCAACCCCGACGACGGCGGCATGGTTAGCAGCCTCTCCGTTGCCCACAACGCCGACGGCGGCTACTCCGGCTGGGCGGTGGGGCGCTACGGCCTTCGCGCCGAGCAGGCCGCCTCCATCCCCGACGCGGGGGCCCTGCACCTCGGTAAGGGTCCTGACGGCAAGTACGCGTGGAGCCGCTGGTCGGCCTCCGATGCCATCCGCGATTACCTCGTCGAGCCGCTCAACAACTCGCGCTCTGGCGTGTTCGGCCCGGCGAGCGGAGTGCCTGGCGTTATCGCGCTTCCCAGCGACAAGGGCGATGGGCCCGCATACGTGGCTCCCAACGTCGTCGCCCTCAACGCTGATGGGCCATTACTCCAGTTCGCACCGGGCGCTTCACGCTGGCAGACGCTCGGGTCTCCTTTCTCTCCGATCGAGAACCAGGCCAACCTCGACTCGCTCGCCCAGGTCGGGGAGTTCCAAGCCCTGGCGCCCGACAACCAGGGTGGCTTTTGGATTGCTCTGCGTGGCCCGCAGAGCGGTGGAGCCAGCCAGTCTGGACTGCACTACAACCCGGGGATCTACTTTTACCACTACGCCAAGCAGGCGCCGCAGCCCGTTTTCGACGACGCCCCTCATCCGATCCGCGAGCCGATCACCGCGACGGCGGCGGGAGGCGACGGCAGCTTCTGGGTCGCAACCGCTACGAGCATTGTCTATCGCTACGACCGATTGACTGGCTGGGACAGGGTCAACCTCAGGGGCTGGGACCTGGGGCGCGGGGTCGGCCGCGGCGCCTCGGCCAAGGCGATCGCGGTTGGCACCGACGGGCGCGGCATAGTCGTCGGCGATAGTGGGAGGATCGGCGACATCTCGGCGGCGGGTGGGGTGCTCGATCCAGTAGCGGGAGTCAAGTGCCCGGCTTCGCCCTGTGGGACGACCTACGATCTGCGTGCGGCGGCCGTCGCGCCAGCAGATGGGTCTGCGATGGTCGCCGGTGCTGGCCGTGCCCTGCTCTGGCGCCCGCCGGGCGGGGGGTTCGCACCGATCTCGAAGCCAAGCGATATCTCTCCGGCGACCATCTTCACCGGCGTGTCTCTGCCACAGTCGGATCGGGCGTGGCTGACTACGGATTCAGGGGCGGTGTTCGCCGGGCAGCGCTCCGGCGGTGATTGGAGCTGGCGCGCTGAGAATGTCGACCCCCAGGGCCACGTCCTCAACCAGGGGCCTGCCGGACGTCCGCTCGCCCTTAGGGGGATCGCGATCGACGGCTCGGGGAGGGGGTTTGCCGTCGGCGACCACGGTCTGCTCTTGCAGCGCACCGGCGATGGCGCCCAGCCATGGCAGCGGCTCAGGACTCCCTACCTCGAGGACTTCTCCTCGGTTGCCCTTCCGGCCGGCGGAGGCCCGGGGGCCCTAGTCGGAGGCGAGTACGGCCAGATCCTGACCTACGTCGACGGGCGCTTCGAGGTCGCCCGTCCGGCAGATCCCTACGATCCGATCGTCAACGGTGGCTCCTCCGGCGCCGGAGCGGTAGTCGGCCTGGCCATCGTCCCAGGATACGGTTCGAATGAGATCGAGGCTTGGGCCGCCGAGCAGCTGCCGTTCAACACGAGCCAACAGAGCAGCGCCATCTACAGCCGTAATCCGGCACCCGAGGCCCTGCTGCATTACACGAGCACGCCCGGCGATCCCCTTCTCGACGCCGCCAACCGTGTCAAACCGTTGCCGGATACACCTGCTCCGCGGCCAGGGGAGGTCAGCTTCGCGGTCTTTGGCAAGTCGGACTGTCAACTTCCCTCGAGTCGAACCTGCCCGGAGACCACGGGAACGAACCAATTCAACCAGGTGCTGCAGCAGCGTGTCGTCGACGCAATCACCCAGGCGCACAGAGATGGAGGGCCGCAATTCGCGCTGTTCACCGGCGACGCGAACGATTCGGCCGGGACCGGCGGAGTCAGGGGGCGGCCGACCGCGTCGGCCAACCTGCCCGCAGGCCAGCCAGACATCGTGCACGACCGTTGGGCTGAGCTCGTGGCCAGCCAGTTGCAGGGGCAGGGTGTCCCCGTGTTTGGTGCGATTGGCGCCGCTGACCTCTCCAAGGCCCAAGGCTGCCAGGGAGAGAGCTGTGCTTCGGTCGGCGGGCTCCTGAATAATTCCTGGCGAGACGCACTGGCGGCCATGCCCGGGCCGTGGGGTGCGCCAGGCAACTCGCCAGCCTCTGGCAGCGGGCTTTCCTTCGAACCGTTCAATAGTGGCGGCCAAGAGCTCCCCAACGGAGGAGCGCACACGCATTACGCAGTCGACGTCAAACGGAATGGCAGGCCCGTCGTGCGCCTCGTGGTTGCCGATACCTCCCGTGGCTCGCTTAACGCTTCTGATGCACAGCAGAACCCGGTCGACTCACAGACGACCTGGCTCGGGGCTGCCCTGACACGGCCGGGCGACGAGCAAGCCGTCGTCGTCTCGAACACTCCGACCTACAGTTACGATCCACAGCTCACGACGGGTACCGAGTCCGACGGAGCGGCATTCGACTCCCTGATGCTGCAGAACCGGGTAAATGCCGTGGTGTCCGGCCGTCTCGGGTGGAACGGGCTCTACTACACGCTCGCACCATCGGTCTATTACCCTTGCCCCGGCGGGTCCTATCCCGATCCGGGCTACGTCCCGGACCCCAACCAGCCTCCCCAATGCGCGCCCGGACAGACCGGCAGCATGCCCGCGGCGAGCCAGCTGGCGTCAACGCTCCAGGGGAGTGGCCCCCCGCCGGCGCCGGTTCCCGTCGCTGTGCCGGGGACGGTCCAGAACGTTCGAGGAGTTGTGCCGGTCGTCGTTTCGGGTTCGGCGGGCGGCAAGTTCGGACCGGGGGGTCAGGCGGATCCCTCGAGCTCGACAGCGGGCGGCTACTGGCACGGTTACTCGATCGTGCGCCTGCCCCAGGATGGGCAGCCGGGCGAGATGATCGTCGAGCAGCGGCCGATCTTTGACTGGATCGGCCTCACGGCCACCGCGCACGCGATCAACCCCAACCGAACCCTGACCCTGAACGGCTTTGGGCGTGAGGCGGCGGGGACGGACACACCCCTCCAATACGACAGCCTCAACTCACCGGCGATCACTCACCGCTACGACCTCCTCAAGGCCGATCCACAGCGGCCCTACCTTCCGGCTGCTAATGCCGACGGCAGCTACCAGCCCTTCGATGCGAAGATCGGGCAGATCGATCAAGCCGGAAGGATCAGCGCCAAGGGCGGCGATCATCCGCCGACCTACGCCATCGCCATGCTCTCAGCCGGGAACAAAGCCGCGGTCTGGCCGCTGGTCTTCGCGCCATCCAAGACCTTCCATCCGCGGGCGGCCCAACCTGGAGGGGGCCTCTCTTCGGAGACCTTCGAGTCGCCGCCGGTCCCGCCGATCCGCGTTGACTCACGGCTTCCCACCTCGCTCCCCTCGCCGCCCCGTCCGCCCGCGGTGACGACTCCGCCGGCGCTTCTCAGCCCATCGCTGCCATCCTTGCCGCCGTTGACCAGGCCTTCGGCGAACCCGCCGCCCCCGCCTGCGCCCCCGGCACCGCCGGTCACCGCGCCGTCGTCGGCGCTGCAGGTGAGTGTCTCCGAACCCACCGAGAGCGTGGCGCCGCCCAGCAGCGTCATTCCGCCCCCTGCGCCGCCGATCCAGCCGGCCCCGCCCGGCGGCGCCCGGCGCGAGGCCCGCCAGCGCCAAGCGGCGGCGGCCAAGTCCGAGGAGGGGAGCCCCGAGGCCCAGGACGCCGAAGCCAGCGCGGGTGATGGTTCTTCGGGCACGCAGTCGTCGAGCACGCGCCGCCGGCCCGAGCGCTACGGCGAGCGCCCTGATTCCCAGCCGCTGGCCTTCACCGCGCGCGACCGGGCTTCTCCGTCGCCATGGTCCAACGGCGCGGTCGATGTCGGCGGTCTCGTGCTCGCTGCAATCGTCTTCGCGTTGGGCTGGAGCGTGATCAAGCCGAGAGCGCGTCGTCGCGAGCCCCCGATCCCGGCACCGGCCTGGGCAAGGCACACAAGGAGAAGGAGCAGCTGGAGGTGACCTCTGGCCCGCTAGGCCAGCGCCTCCCTCTCGGCGCCGCGGCGGCTGTCGTCGCGCTTCTGGCCGAGGGTTGTGGCGGCTCCGGGCAGCAAGTCGCGCCGGCAACGCCGGCGTCGACGACTCCTCATCAAGCCGGGCAGGGGCAGACATCTGCTGCGTCAGCGGCCACGCAGGGGCAACAGGACGCCACCACAGCTCGGCAGGCCGGGACGACGGGTCCTCACGGCGCGCCGCACCGCCGCGATCGAAAGCGGCCCCGGCCCCAACGCAGGCAGGCACTTGAGAACCTGCCCCCCGATACCCGCGTGAAAACTGCCAAAGCGGCCGCGAGCACGGCTGCGCTCGTCAGTGGGTTCACAAACCCCGTGATCCACGTAGATGCACGGGCGACAATCGTGGAGATCGGCATTGCCCCGGACCAAGCCTGCCGTGCGCGCGCGGGTGAGCAAAGGACGATCGCCGCCCGAGTGCGCAAAGCGGTTCCCTTTGTCCGTGAAGTCCGAGCCCGGGTCGGAGCTAGCACGCTTAGCGCCTATGCCGCGTCGCACTGCCGTCAGGTCCAACTACCACGCGGGCCGGGCAGCGTTGCCTACCTGAGATCGGGCTATCAGCGAGGGACGGCCGGTCCGATCAGGATCCGCGGCCCGCGGTGGAGTCTTGCCTACGACAACAGCGGCGCCTTCCTGCAGATCCTCGTCTACAAGAGCGGCAGGCTCACCTCGGACTTCGTCTCTGTGACCTCTCAGGGCGCGGGCATCAAGACCTTCCACGGATCGGGTCGGCTCACACTGAAGATCACCGCCGCGGGCAAGTGGAGAATCCAGCTCCGCGACCGAGCGTGAAAATCGGTCGTGCCGGGGGTACGCAGCCAAATCGGACTAGGCGCTTTCCGACGCCTGCTCTCAGCGGGGGCTTTCGTCGCGGCACTAGGTGTGGCGCTCGGAGCCTGTGGCGACGCGCAGAGCCACGACGGCACATCTCTGCGCTCTGCGCGGTCTACGGTGACGCAGCCCGCGGGCAGCGATCAGGCACCGGCGGCCACTGAGCCGAATGCACCGCCGGTCAAGCCTCCGCCGGCGCCTAGGTTAGGTCAGCCGCCCCAACCCCCGCACATCGCGCTGGCGGGCCTGCCCGTGGCCCGACGGATCGCCCTCGCCGAGCGCGTTGCGGGCCAGGTCCTCGGTCCGCTGGGTTTTAAGCACGCTTCGGCCAGGGCGAGCCAGGGCGGCGCGGTTCTGAGCATCGTCTTCCCGCGCCGTCAAGCGTGTAAGGCCTCGCCCACCGTCCAGGCGGCCATCCTCAGGGACACAACTCGAGTTGCGCCCTACGTGCATCAGATCATCATGACGACCCGGGCGACTCCAGCGCCCCTGGCCAGCTATGTCGCACTCCACTGTCGCCATGCCTCTGGCGCCCAGGTGGCCGGGCCCGTGGTGCTCGACCAGACAGGTTCGGGAGCCGCCTCGACGGCGACATTCGCCATCAGCTCGCGGCGATGGACGGTGGCCTTTGACAACAGCGAGACGCTGCAGATACAGGTGCTCGGCGCCCACGCCCTCCTGGGCACTCTGGCGGCTTCGGACCCAGGAGCGGGGCAGAAATCATTCCGGGGTCCGGGACGTTTCCACCTGCAGATCATCGGCGCACGAGGATGGACGGTCCAGGTCCGGGACGGGGCCTAGATTCAAGAGGGAACCGACTGCCTAACGGTGAGCGTCGAGGAGCTGATCGAACTGGCGTAGCTCGTTGCTCGAGACGCTCCTCGGACTGCCAAAGACGACTCCCTGGTTGGCTCGACGGCCGCGAAGCGATTGCAGGTAGCGCACCAGCTCGGCGGGCAAGGCATCTGCTTGAGAGGTCAACAGCAGCGGCGCTTCTGGGCCAGAGCCCGCTAGGGTCAAGGCGCCCAACGCATCGCCCCAATCATGGGCGTTGACCAGCGAGATGTTCGACGGCCCTTGGCGTAGCCCCCAGCCGAAGCCCGTCTGTGGGTCCCGATAACGGGCAAAGGCGATGGCGTTGGCAATGGGCGTGGACCCTGCGATGCGCACAACCCGCCCGTATCGGCCGAGCTCGCCAAGGGCGGCATTGGAAACGATCTGCTTCGGCCCGGCGACGTAGATCGTCGGGGTCTCCAGGCGCAGCTTGTGCCGCTGCAGCAGTAGCGCCCTGGTGGCTGCTGGGACGAGGTCTCGCCCAACGTAGGCTAGGGTATCCCCGCTGTAGGCGCTCCATGCCGCGGCCGGCAGCGCGTAGGCGGGATCTTCGGACGAGACGATCACGACCTCGCTGGAATAGGCGCCGGCGAAACCTCCCCGGAAGGGGACCAGCTTGGCCGCCAGCGAAGAGGCGGTCGCTGCCTGGAGTTGAGCTGCCTGCACGCCATGCTGCTGCAAGAAGCCGAAAACATCGCGGCTGACGTCGCCCAGCACGACTGCCCCGAGCCCGCGGGAGCGGGGAAGATTTCTCGTGCGCAGGCGAGAAACGAGATCCTCGGTAGCCGCGGGAACGAAGGCCCGGTTGAGCGCCAGGATCGCGGCTGAGACCGGCGCGGCGGCAAACTGCGCCGCCAGCAGCGCCTCCTGCCAGCGATCCGAGCGCACGAACAGCCAGCCATTCGGGGTCTTGCGCCCCGGGGGATAGGCCGTGAGCGCGGCGGCGGCGGCAATGTCCGCACTCGATAGGCCGCCGATGCGAATGACATTGCGTCCCGCCTCACCGATCCCGGCGGCAGGTGCCTTGGGCAGGGCCGGGGCGTGTGACCTGCTGCCGCAGCCGGCCGTCGCAGCCATCGAGACGACCGCGATGATCAGCGCCCAAGGGGATAAGCCACGCGCCAAGAGAAGTCCCATAATGCTCTCGCGGAACCGTATCCGCCTGCTTGTCGTGGCGTTGTGCTGGAAGCGCTAGTGTCGTATGATCCTGGCGGGTGGCAGGGGTGCCACGTACTCAATCAGAGCGGTTGCTGTCCGCGATGGATGGCTCGCGGCACGATCGGTGGCCGGTGCTGAGCCGTTTCGCGAGGTTCTGTCTCGCTGGTTCGGTCGCCTGTGCGCTTGTCCTTGCATCGCCAGCCATGAGCTTGGCGTACCCATCTGACGTCGACGCCGTCTACACCGTGGCTTCGAATCCGCTCGGCATCACATGCCGCCTCGAAGCTGCGGCCTACACGAAAGCCACTGGGGCCGGCTACGTAAACGGCGCCACCGACGAAACGTGCTCCGCCAATCTTTTCTGGATCGGGTCCTGGGATCAAGTCTATGGCGCCGATGTCGTCACGTCCTTTACTGCGCCAGGCTGGTTGCGGCCCTTGGATCAGGACCATCGAGGTGCTTGCTACCAGACCAACGGATGTGGCTCCTGGCACTGGACCTGGTGGGTGGCCGGCGACTGGCAGGTTTCAAATCACATCTCTCTTCAGCTCAGCCAGGGCTCCAACGGGGGCCCCTCGAATTGGTCGAGCTATCCGTCGCAATGCCGGGTGAGCAGCAGCGACAGCGACACCCTGGACTGCGACTTCGTCCAATACATCACGATGCCTGCCTAGGATCGTCCGAGCGCCGTCGGTGCTCACCCCGCGGCGTCACGTTTCCCGTGGCTTGAGCGTTATTCGCTCTAAGCAGGTTCCTACGCCGGCATCGAGGAGGCACGGGTTTTGTCGGATCGCCTAGAAAACGCATGGTTTGAGCTGGGTAGCGCCGTAAAGAAGGTCGTGCTCGGAACGCGCGACTACTTCGTCACCCAGCCGATCGTCGGCGTGCTCATGGGCCTGGCGGCCATGCTCCTGCTGACGTTCTTCATCATGCTGAACGGCCTTAGCCCGTCCACGCACGGCACCCAGGTCGGCCTGGGTCAGGTGCTACAGGCGGCTGACCAGCACCAGATCAGCTCGGCCAAGCTGCTTGAGCAGGACGGTCTGGTCCAGATCGCGACCAGGGCAGGCCAACGGGTCTACGCCGTCTACCCGAAATCAGAAGGCGAGACGTCGCAGCTGATCAACACCTTCTACCGCTCCGGAGCCCGGCTGGAGATCGACCCGGAGAACGGCAAGCCGACGCGGCAGATCATCGTCCAGTTCCTCCTGCCGATCCTGATCCTCGTCGTCCTCTTCTCGCTCTTCACCGCGCTGGCGAAAGGCAGCGGCGGGGCCGCCGCCTTTGCCGGCTTCTCCAAGTTCGGTGGCAAAGGTCGGCGCAAGGGTCAGAAGGATCCCAACGCCGTCACGTTCAAGGACGTCGCGGGTGTGCCCGAGGCGATCGAGGAGCTCCATGAGATCGTCGACTACCTGGAGAGCCCGGGGCGCTACAGGGCTATGGGTGCGCTCGCTCCCAAGGGGGTCCTCTTGGTCGGACCTCCGGGCACTGGCAAGACCCTGTTGGCGCGCGCCGTAGCCGGCGAGGCAAGCGCGACCTTCTTCTCGGTATCCGCTTCGGAGTTCGTTGAGTCGCTGGTCGGCGTTGGCGCTGCCCGCGTTCGGGATCTCTTCCGCAAGGCCCGCGAGATGGCGCCGGCGATCATCTTCATCGATGAGCTCGATGCTGCCGGTCGGCAGCGGGGAGCTGGGATGGGTCAGGGCAACGACGAGCGTGAGCAGACCCTCAATCAGATCCTGGTCGAGATGGACGGATTCAGCTCGGAGCTTGGGATCACGGTCATGGGCGCGACGAACCGCCCCGACGTTCTCGACCCCGCTCTTCTGCGGCCGGGGCGGTTTGACCGCCAAGTCGTCGTCGACACGCCGGATGTTCACGGTCGCCGGGAGATTCTCGGTCTGTACGCGAAGGGGAAGAATCTCGCGCCCGGAGCCTCGCTCGACCGCATCGCGCAGATGACCCCGGGATTCTCGGGGGCGGAGTTGGCCAACGTGATCAACGAGGCGACCCTGCTCGCTGTCCGGGCGCGTCGGGACGAGATCGCCCAGGAGGACCTCGAGGAGGCGCTTGAGCGCGTTGTCTCCGGCCCGCAGCGGCGGGGGCACATCCTGACCGAGCAGGAGAAGCAGCTCATTGCCACGCACGAGGTCTCCCACGCGGTCGCCGCCACAGCCATCGGGCAGGACGTCGCCCAGCAAAAGATCTCGATCGTCGCCCGGGGTCGCAACCTTGGATCGGCGGCCGTCTACACCTCGGCCGATCGGCTCGTGCTCCAACGCGATGATCTCGTTCGGCAGCTCGTCACGGTCGTGGCCGGCGCGGCTGCGGAGCAGCTTTACTTCGGTCAGCTCTCGACCGGCGTCGAAGGCGATCTCGATCGAGCTTCGAAGCTTGCTCGGTCGATGGTCGTCTCTTACGGGATGTCCGAGGAGTTCGGGCCGGTCTCCATCGGCGAGAAGGCTGGCGAGGTCTTCCTTGGCCGCGACATCCAGAATCTGGGCAACATCTCGCCGGGCCAACTTGAGTTGATCGATGCCGAGGTCCGCCGCATGGTCCTCGACGCCTTCGGCGTAGCCCAGCAGATCATCAGCGACAACGCCGACGCCATGGATGAGTTGGTCGGTACACTCATCGAGCAGGAGACGCTGTCGGGCGTGGCCCTAGAAGCATTGCTCTCGGCGGTGCCGCCCTACCCGGGCGAGCTGAGCCTCAGGGCCCGCTAGCCGTTATCCCGATGGCGCCAAACGCCTGCCGGCGTCACGTTTCTACCAGCGCACGCGTTCTTCAAACGTGCACGGACCCACCCACGGTTCGATGACCAGGCAGCGCCTAGCAGCTCTCATCCTCGCGACGACGATGGTCGCTTCGATCCTCGTCCTTCGCGACCAGATGGCCGCACAGGCCCAGACCTCGACACGATGCCCTTGCGTGATCCTCATGCAGGTCGATGGCCTGGAGCCCAAGGACGTGACGCCCCAGACCACGCCCTTCCTTTGGGCGTTGGCGCACCCGAACGCCACCGATTCGAGTGGCGCCCAGCAGGGGACACTTCCCAGCCCCTTGGCTGCGGCTATGCAGGGACGCGCCGGCTGGATCTGGCAGGCGGCGCGCAGCCTTATGAGCACGGGCAGCGCACCTGCCACCGCCGCGCTCATGACTGGAAGCACGCCCGACCGTTCGGGTGTACCGGCCGATGCCTTCCGCGACGATTCCGGTCAGTACGTCGCCCTGGGGGGTTCGACCGCCGACACCGCGGGGAGCTCACCCGGAGACTCCGCCATGCTCGACAGTAACCAGCTGCGCACGGACTCGCTCTTCAAGCTCGTCGACAGCACCTACGGCGAGGACGAGGCGAGCGCCGCGGTTGTTGGCGATCCTGCTCTGAAACCCCTGATCCCGACAGACGGCCTCTCCTTCAGCGTCCCCGACATCCCGCCTGATCCGGCACTTTGTCCACCCCCGGCACAGCCGCCGAGCCAGAACACCGTGCCTCAGAGTCAGCACGACGCCGAGAATCTCTGCCCAGCCTCGGACGCAGCCACGCTGACGACTGCCGATCAGCTACTCACGGGCTCGAGCGCCAGCAAGATTGCGTTCAGCTACATAGAGCTCGCCGAGGTCGGACGCATCAAGCAGCAGAGTGGCGATATCGACCAATTCGGGTCACCGCCCCCGCAGGGAACTTCGACTCCTGCCGTCAGTCAGGCGCTCTCCCAGGCCGACGCGGCGATCGGCGCCTTCGTCGAGGCATACAGCTCCCAGCAGCCCGATAACTGGGCTGACACCTATGTAATGGTTGTCGGGAGCCACGGCTACGAGAGCACACCACTTGCCCAACGCGTCCCGGGTCCGAACGTCGCCAGCACCGACCCGAGCCAAGCGGGCCAGGACCTCGAGAACTATGTCGATGGGCTGGGCGGGGTCACGCTGGTGCCGCAGGGCAGCCTCGCAACCATCTATTACACGGGCGATCCCAGCGCCAAGCGCCAGAAGCTCGACGAGGTGCGTCAGGCCCTGCTCAACAACTACAGCGGATCGTCGCCCAGCGTTCAGGCCTGCGCGGCGAGTCCGGCGGGGCGCTGCATCGATGAGGTGGACTATGTCGATTTGTCGCTGGCACCCTCGGTTGCTGACAGCCTGCAAGGCCATCCCACGTGGGCGCTGTCCGGGAAGCCGGCCGGCGATCTGGTTGTCACGATGTCGCCCGGTTGGGCGGTCGGCCGGGGCGTACCCGTGGGATCAGCCGGCGATCAGGCGCCGATCCTGCAATTCCCGATTGTCGATCCCTATCAGGCTTCGAGCGGAGGGCCTCGAGACCGAGCGATCGCGGCGCTGATCAGCGGGCCCGCTGTGGATCCGCGCGTCAGCGGAGGAGGTGTGCGTCAGACACCACTGGATCAAGCTGGAGGTCGGGCTCCGGTGACGAAAACCTCCGATCCAAGCAGCCCGGCCGCGACCAGCGACGTCAATGTGGCCAACCAGCAACCGGGCGACGACGCGTCGCAGCCTGGCCATGAGCGTCAAGCGCAGACCGCCGATTTCGCCTACACGGTCGCGGCGCTGCTACAGCTCAGGGTCCTTGACCCGACCCAGTTCCAAGGCCGACCGCTTCAGGAAGCCTTTAAACAGTCGCTCGGGCTTCCCAGCGATGAGGTGAGCGAACCCCCTCCGCCGCCCCCACCTCCGGAGCCCCCACCGCCCCCACCGCCCCCACCGCCCATACATGAAGTCATCGTCAAGACGCGACCGGGGTACGACTTCCACGGCTTGGTGCGCAACGTGAGCGCAAGGGTGACCGACGCCAGCGGCCGGGCGGCGAGGAAGGCTTCGTCGGGCGCCGATCTCTCCTACCTCGAGATCACCGCGGACTTCGGCAAGCCAAGCAGCGCCGTCACACTCACCCTCTATTCGCGGGCGTCGAGCTCGCGCGGCAGGGGCAAGCGCGGTAGGGGCAAGGCCTCACGGGTGCCACTGAAGTCGCTGGTCCGCTTTAAGCCCTTCACCGTCCCACGGGGGCCCGGAGTAAAGCTCCGCTTCCGCGTTCCACCGAAGTTCCAGCCGACTCACCTCGGCCTGCTGGTCCAGGAGTCCAAGCCGGTCGCGCGGCCGAGTTCAAAGCGGGGGTCTGATGTGCCGGCGTTTGCCGCATTCGGCCCGCTGGCGGGCCAGGTGGTCTCGATCCGCGATGCCTCGATGTTGCACAAGCGGACGCCCCGGCGCCACTCGGGCCGGTCGCGAAAGCACAAACGTCGGGGCCGAGGGGCGCGATGAGCGAGCGTGCGTGGGTGCATTGCCAGAGAGGCGCCCGGCGGCGGCCGGCCGCGACCCTAGATCAGCGCCCGACCCGCGTGGGGTTGTGCAGCCGCTGTGTGGAGGGAGTATCGCCGGGCGCCCCGTACCGTCGCGTGCCTGCCGTCGGCTGTGGGCCGTCGAGTGGCAGCGTCGTGGGCGTGGCGGGAGGGATCGGAGGCGTTCGGATCGTCGGGGTCGGAGAAAGCGGCGGCAGCTCGACGTGTTCGACATCCTCGTGCGTGTCGTCTGCGAGCATGCCTCTCCGGCGTCCGATGAGTCGCCTCAAGAATCCCATCGGACAGATGCTAACGCGTGGGGATACGCTTGACCAGCGGGCACTGCCGTGACTGTCGCCACCAGGGAAACGATGCCGGCTTCCGTGGACCGCTCGGCCCTTCTCCAGCGGGGGACGAAAGAGCTCGCGAGCTTCTACGAACGTCACGCCTACCTCGTCTACAACCTTGCCCTGCGGACCACGTGCGACTCGGGCTCAGCGACCATCGCCGCCCAGCGCGCGTTCTTGTCCCAATCCCCGGACCCAGCCTCCGTTGCTGGTCTTGTCAAGGCCACGGTTGTCGCCTCCCTGGATGTCGCCCCGCTTCATCCGTCACCCACCGGGGCGGGGGACGAGGAGTCGCGAGCCATGTTGGTCGCGACCGCCGGACTAGCACCAGCGGCGCGTGCTGCTCTAGCGCTTGCGTACCTCGTCGAGGAGGACCCCAGCGCGAGCGTGGAAGCGCTCGGCCTTGGTCGCGAGGGCGCAGAGCGACTGCTCTCCCACGCTCATGCTCAGCTTGCGCAGCGTCTGCAGCTCGAGGTTGGGGCCGCCGAGCAGGCCTATCGGCGTTGGCTATGGGCCGAGCCCCCACATGAGCTGTGGGAGGGCGTGTTTGCCAACCACTACCGCCAGCTCGAGGCGGAGCTGCCGCAGGCAAGCGAGGCGACGACCGCTGTCTCACGGGCTCCAGCACGGCGGCGTCTTCAGCGAAAGCTTCGATGGCCCGGCCGTTGGCCGATCCCCGCACCATGGCGGCTGGCGTGGCGACCGCGTTGGTGGATCGTGCTCCTCGGCGCAATTCTCGGGTGCTCCGGTGCCTACGCCGCCGCGGTCCAGCTGGGAGTGGCGCCCGGGCTCGGCCCTCATCGCCACGCTCCCACGCTGCCGCCCCTGCCGCCCTCTGCCGTCACGCCCCCCGGCAGCCCCTCGGTAGCCGATCTGAATCGCCTGCGAACTCAGCAACAGCAGAGCACCCGGGACTACCTACAGCGCAAGCAACAGGCCGCGGCAGCTCAGAGAAATCAAGCGCACGCAGCAGCCCTTGCCCAGCAGCGAGCGCGGGCCGACCAGCTGCGACGCCAAAGAGACGCAAAGAAGCGCCGGCCCGGGCATGCGACCGCGCCGGCCCCGTCTGCTACCCCTGTCCAGCCGGCGCCCACCGCTCCGGCGCCCACGACTGCGACACCACCGATCCCGCCCATACCGACTACGTCGCAGCCCGCGTCCCCCGGCGCAAAGCACAAGGGCAAGCGCAAGCACAAGAAGCGCCATCCAAACGCAGCGCCAAGCCCCGGCGCCTCGAGCCCGGCGCCAACTCCCCAGAACAAGCAGCAGGCGAACCAGAGCTGCCTCTACAACCCGGATAACGGAACCTACGTCTGCCCACAGTAGGCGCTGTCCTCTGGATCAGAAGTTGAACGCAAAGTCGCCCGAGATGTCCAGCTGGGTCTCGCAGTTGCCGCCGTTCCATCCACCGTCCCACCCAACGCGCCGCCGGAGTCGTTCCACACGTCGTGTGACGGATCCTGCAAGTGCGAGATGGCCCATACCCCCGCTGTGGCAGGAGCCCTGTAGTTAAACGTGAGGACGTTGCCTCCCCCGTTCGACAGGACGCCTCCATCGCCGGCTAGCCCACCGTTCGGCGAGCCGTTCCAGCTGTAGAAGGAGACCTGGTTGTCGTACGAGCCCGCAATGTCGAGCCTCCGATTGGTCCACAACGCTTGGTTGCCCTGATAGAGGCCGCTGCAGTTGGCAATGCCCGAGAAGGCATAGCGATCAGAGGTGGCGCTGGCGTTGCCGACGTACTGGATGGGCGGCGTGAGGCTCGTCGTGGCGCCGGCGAACTGACACGTCAGATGTGTTGGTGTTACGCCGGTCGCAGCCCACGCGGCGGGACACCAAGCACCGCAGCAGCCGCGATACCGGTCAGCAAGGATCGGCGGCCTACCATCGGCTCAGCTCGAATTGAGCACAAGGTCCCCAGCGATGTCGAACTGCGTGAGGCAGTTGCCGCCGTTGGGGTTGTTGGGGTCCGGAGGCTCAGGCATGTTGGCGGGAGACGGGGAGATCTGAGCGGTGCCATTCAGGGCCCCGCTATCGCCAGCGAATTGACCGGAGCCGGTGAAGGCTGCGTTCACGATCGCACCCAGCCCAGCCGTGACCGGCAGGGTGTAGTTAGCCGTTGCGAGCGTGGTCGCGCCGTTGAGCAGGGTGAGGCCGTCGCCGGCCTGGCCGCCGTTCGGCGAGCCGTTCCAGCCGTAGAAAGTGCCCGTATCGGCGAAGAGGATTGGGCTGCACACCTGGTTGTTGTACGAGCCCACCCCGTTGAGCGTCAGCCCGATCAGGTCGACCTGCGCGCCCCCATCGACGCCGGTGCAGCTGGCCGTGCCAGAGAAGGCGTAGCGATCAGTAGTGCTGCTCTCGTCACCGAGGTATTGGATCGGCGGCACCAAGCTCGTCGAAGTGCCGAGGTACTGGCAGACGAGGTGCAGGTTGCCGCTGGCCTGCGCTCCGGCGGGCACCAGAGCGGCCGCGACGGCGGCCGACGCACCGAGAAGCATGATTCTGCGCACGCTCTTCAAGGATCCTCCCTACCAGGACTCCTACTCCACCCGTAAGAATGCGTTGGCCTACCGGAGTGTGACGGCGACTTGGGTCTACGACCCGAAGACCTCGACGCCTGCGTCGCTGACTGCTCCTCGCCATACCGGCGGTCCGTCGCCGGCTTGGTCCTAACCCGGCAGGCGGCCTCCGTGGCACTGGAAGTAGCGCCGCACCTCGGGGAGTGAGCATTCCGTTCCTGGGGCAACGCGCAGCAGGCGCTCGTACTCGGCTTTCGCGCGGGCATACTCCTCCTGCGCCGCTTTCTGCTTGGCTTTGGCCTCGAGCGTCGCGATCGCGTTGCGGCGTAGCGCGGCCCGATAGAGCGCCAGGGCCCTCCGTCGAGCGGCCAGGAATCGCTGCAGCGCGCGCTCGAGCTCTCGTTTCTTGGCTGCCTGCTTGGCTGCGAGGATCTGATCGAGGAGGATCTGCCTCGCATGCAGGCGATCCGCCGCCAACACCTCGGCACGCTGTTCGATAGCTCGAAAGGCGGGGAGGTCGAGCAGGGAGCCCTCGCCGGGCACCCATGAGCTGTTCAGCGCGACGAGCGGCACGGACCCCTTCGGCTGGCTCTTATCGCAGCCCGACAGTACGCCGGCTGCCGATACGATCACGAAAGCCACGCAGAGGCACCTGGCCACCCGTCCCAGCCTTACAACAGGAGACATCATCGCCGACGGTGCCTGTGTTGCGGGGGAGGACAATAGGTTAGTCGCGGAGTCGCTGTGCGATGTTTCAGAACCGGACCTACGGCCCGCCTGCGGTGACAAGCCCCCGATCGTCCCTTGACGGCCGGGTAGCGCGTCCCGAAATCGGTTGTGAACAGTACAGCGGGGTACGCGGAGTAGAACGCCGGATTGGGGCCGACAAGGGCGCTGCCGATGCCAATGTCGTGCAAGTCGGAGAAGACGTTGGCTGCGTGGGCGGGGGAGGCCAGCCACGCGGAAATGACAGCATTAGCGCTGGCCGTAGCCTGGGGTCCGACGGCGAGATTCTCCGAATACAGGCCTTCGCGGGCACCGCGGAAATACTCGCTGGACACAATGCGATCAAGCAGAGTCGGATGCCCGGGAGCCTCGTGGGCGAAGAAGCCATAGGCGGCCATGTCGCTGCTCTGAAACCTTGCGCTCCCATCAAGTCGCCGGTTGCGTCGAAACGGCGGCAAGCCACGCTTGGCACGCTCTGTGTTGATGACGCAGAGGAGAGCGCCCTCGACTTGATCCACGACCTCGGCCCTCGGCAGGGTATTCGCCTCGGAGCAGCTCGGAGTATCGCCGGTAGGACCACCCTGAGCCAAGGCGCTGGACGCTAGGCCGAAGCCCGCGAGCGCAATCACGGCCATCTGGGCAAAGCGCCGCCATCGGCCCATACCGGCCGCAATGGACACGTGCAAGCCCCCTGCTTTCAGCGAGACGCGGCTCCACGGGCAGCGTGCTGATGAAGTCGGCTCGACCCTATTCATCCCCTTGAGCACAACCCGCCAGGGGCCGACTCTGTGACGGTCTACCACCCTCGTGGAAGCGTCGAGGGCCCAGGCAAGGCGCTGTATCGTCCCGTTACGGAGGCACGGCCGGACGGGACAGCGCCCCTTCTCTCTACCTTTTGAATCATGGCGCACCTATGGCGACGCTCGCGGCGGGGACGGAAGGCGGTCCTCGCGATTCTCGTCATCGTCCTCGTATCGGGCTGCGGCAAAAGTGCGACTGAGGTATTTCGTACTGAGCGGCTAGCTCCCCTTCAACAACGTGCCGAGCAACAGACTCAGCGTCTGGAAGCCACGCTCGTGCAGATACCTCGCAAGCACCGCTCTGCGGTCGCCCGGCTTGTCCGCCAGGAGGTGGGTGCCCTGGCCACGACGGCCATTGCGATCGAGAGGCTGCGCCCGCCAAGCGAAGTGAAGGGTCTCTTTGCTCGCTACACGGCCGCCTATGCGACGCTTATCCGCGCACTCGAAGGCTTTACCTCGGCGCTCGAGGACGCAAGCACGCAGGAGTTCTTACGGGCGAGCGATCAGGCGCAGGCAGCGACTTCGGCCGTGCATACGGCAGAGGAGGACCTAGCCAGGGCTCTGAGGAGCTGAGCCCTCTAGCTGCGGTCGCCCCGTGCTGCCCGCGGCTGGACGGCCGCAGCCCTGCCTGTCGACGAGGACCGAGACCTGAGGTTACTCAGGCGCTCCCAGCCCGAGTCCCGGTGCCTGGACATCGTCATCGCCGGGTCGCGGCTAGCCGCCGGGGAGATCCCTCCGTGGCTGCTCAACCGCCTTACCTCGTTGACCCTGGGCGTGACCATCACCCAGAACAACGGCCCAGGCGCCCGTTCTGTGACGCTCAGGCGGCGAGCGGAAGCGCGGGCCGCGGCGCGCGCAGCAGCCGGGCGTAGCAGGGCGCCTGGCGCATCGGGACGCGCACCGGCGCAACCTCGGGCCGGTGGCCGAGGGCGATCAGGCGCTCGCGCAGGAAGCTGAGCGCTCGCTGCTGCAGCTGCCGGACGGCCTCGGGAGAGCGGCCGAGGACCTCGGCGACCTCCGGGGCGCTGAGGCCCATCATGAAGCGCAGGAGGATGACCTGGCGCTGGACGAGGGTGAGCCGCCCGACGAGGAACAGGAGGTCCTCGTCGGTCAGCCACGCCGGCATCTCGGCGCTCTGGCTCTCCTCGCCCGCCCCGCGGCGCCGGTCGAGCTCGTCGGGGTCCTCGACCTCGACCCGGCTGTGCTTGGCGAGGTGCTTGATCGAATAGTTGCGCACGATCCGAAACAGCCACGCCCGGAAGGGGACGGCGCGCAGCTCGTAGCGCGGCAGCGCCTCCATCGCCTGCAGGAAGACCTGCTGCGTTGCGTCCTCGGCTTCGTGGCTGTCGGCGAGAACCATGCGCAGATACGCGTAGACGCGGTCGAAGTAGCGCCGGTAGATGTCGGCGAACAGCTCGCGCTCGCCGGCCTGCCAGCGGGTCACCATCCGACCAGTGTCGGCATCCTCGAGGAAGTCCAGCCCCGGCTCGAGGCGCTCGGCGAACACGAGGTCGTCTTGGAGCAGCCGCGCCGCGCGCGGCAGAACGGCCGGGGGCGCCACCGGGACAAGCGTCGCTCGCCGCTCGGTCACTCGGCGACCGGGGAGATGACGGATGCGCCGGCGCTCGCAGGCGGGCACCATGCACAGCGGGTCCTTGGCGGGCCACGGCTTGTTGCGCCGCTCGCCGGTCGCGCGGCGGTCGCGCCGTCGGCGCTCCGCGACCACCTCGACCTGGTGCTCGCCTGCGTAGCGGCGCATCGCGCGCTCGGCTTTCGCCGCCAGGTCGCGCGGAGCGATGCAGTAGATCATTTGAACCCGGTCCCTCCCCTCAGATGGGTTCTAGCGATGACTCCGCACGGTCAAGCCAGCGACAGCCCAGTGCGGTAGGTCGGACGCCGGGCCCAGCCCTGCGCGACCGCGAGTCGGCCGGGCGTGGCGCAGCGGCTGAACTCGTAGCGCTCGCCGACTCTCCCCACTGTCCGCGACTTGCTCTCGACGGCCGGCGACTCGGTGCCATTGACGCTACTGACGTGTGAGGCGATCCGTTCCCAGCACCGCTCACGGGCGCCTTCGGGGACCTCGGCCCAGTCGAGCGTGCGCAGCCGGCCGACGAGTGGGTCGTCGTCGGAGGAGAACCACTGCGTATCTGGTGTGGCCACGCTCATGGGGTACCCCTGTTCCTGGCTTTCATTGATGAGAACACGCGAGGCGCCCGTTCTGTGACTGCGGACTGGTCGGGGTTCCGGCGCTCTCTGGCGCCGCCGGCAACGATCGTCTTCCGTCAATGTCTCAGCGCGAGTCGGCGGGCGTTCATGACGGGCGCTTGGGAGCGCAGGCGGGTCGAGGGCTCGCGCGGGATGCGGCGCCGCCCGGGGCTCACCGAGGCGCCCGCACGCGTTTCCTTGGCCGATTCGAGTTTGGCGCCCGCTTCGCCGGGGTTGTCGCCGTTGGGCTCTCGCAGCCGTTCCCGCAGGAACCTCATCGCCCGCTGGTGCAGCTGCCGCACGGCCTCGGGCGAGCGTTCGAGGATCTCCGCGATCTCCGGGCTGCGCAGGTCCATCATGTAGCGCAGCACGATGACCTGCCGCTGCCCCAGGGGCAGGTCCTCGATCATCGCCACCAGCGTCCGGTCGTCGAGCCAGTCCAGCGAGTCCGGGCGCGCGCTCTCCTCGTCGGCGCGCCGGACCAGCTCCTCCGGCGCCTCGACGGTCAGCCGCTGCCGCTGGCGCAGCCGGTTGATGCCGGTGTTGCGCACGATCCGGAACAGCCATCCCCGGAACGGGCTTGCGCGCCGCTCATAGCGCGGCAGCGCCTCGAGCACCCGGATGAACACGTCTTGCGCCGCGTCCTCCGCCTCGTGGGCGTCGTGCAGCGTGATCTTCAGGTATGCGTAGACGCGGTCGAAGTAGCGCATGTAGAGCTGGCCGAAGAGGTCCTTCTCGCCCGCCTGCAGGCGCACGACGAGGCGGGCGGTGTCGACGTCCTCGAGCTCGACCGTCGAGGGCTCGAGTCGCTCGACGAAGGCGATCGCGGCGCGGTACTCCTCCGCTCGGGCGGGGAGCGCGGGGATCTCGGCGGGAACGACCGCCGCGCGCCGGTCTGCCACCCGGCGCCCACTGGAGGCGCGGATCGCTCGCCGCTCGTCGGCGATGCCCTCGGCAGCCACGCGCCGCTCGGGCTTCCGGCGTCGGTCTCGCCGCCGCTGCTCGACGATCACCTCGATGTCCGGCTGGTCGCGGTAGAAGCGGCGCAGTTCGTCGTGCAGCTCGTCGGCCAGCTCCGACGGGACCACGCAGTAGATCACGGCCCGTTTCTTTGCCACGCCCTCTCCGTCTCCCGAGATCGTGTCCCCTTCAGGCGAGCCTGGGCATCGACGCCTGGTCCCCACCTGCCACAGATCGCGCGAGTATACAGAGCGGTCAGGGTTTTTCCAGTAACAACCCTCTGGCGCCGGCGCCGTCACGGGGACGCCGTGCCGAGGGGTTCTCCTTCTGGTACGGCTGGCCGGTATGGACCTCATCGCCATTCTCCGCGCAAACCGGGCGTTTGTCGCCGCGGCGACGCTCGCCCTCGGCGTGCTGGCGGGCGGCGCCCAAGCCGATCCAGCGGCGGCGTCGCCGGTCGACGCCGGATCCGAATGCGCGGACGCCGACCTCGCGCCCAGCGCCGAGACCCTCGGCCGCGTGGGGGCCTCGATGCTCTGCCCGATCGACGCCCAACGGACCCAGCGGGCCCTGCCCGGGCTCGTCCGGAGCCCGCGCCTTGACAGCAGCTCTGCCTTCCAGAGCGCGGACATGGTCCGCTACCGCTTCTTCGCCCACGAGGCCGCCGGTCATCCGACGCTGCTCCAGCGCGTCCTGTGGAGCGGCTACTTCGCCTACTCGGCCACCGGGCTGTACGCCGAGAACATCGGCACCGCCCCGCGGGCCACGGCGACGGCGAGGGCCCTGGTGAACGCCTGGATGGCCTCGCCCGACCACCGCACCAACATCCTCGACGCCCGCCTGACCGAGGTCGGCTTGGGAGCCCCGCTCGCCGGCGCGGACCCCGCCTTCTATCCCGATACCCCGGCGGCGGTGTACACGACCGACTTCGGTCGCCGCCAAGGGGCTTTGCCAGCCGGAGGCCCGTGCCTCCGTGTCCGCCCGATCGTCCCGGTGGCTCCGGTGACGCCGCCGCGCATCGATACTGCTCGGGCAAGCAGGCGCGTCGCTCTCGCCCGCACTGAAGCCGTGGCCGGCGCCGAAGTCGTCCCTTCCGTCGTCGGGCCCCGTCAGCCGCTGAGCCGCCCGTCCCTCGGCCCCGCTGTCAACTACGCCGCGCCCGGTCCCGGGCCAGCTGGACGCAGCCTCGCTCCCTGGCCTGCCGTGCCCGGCCGCGCGCCGCGCGCTCGGCGCCGGCGTCGCGTTGGCCGTCGAGCGCGCCCAGCTCGCGCAGCCTCTGAAGCGAGCGCTCGCGCACGTGGGGCGGGACCTCTGGCCATGTGAGGTTTCGTAGGCGCTCGACGAGCGGCCCCCACTCTTCGTCTTTGAGGTCCTCCTCCGGCGAAAAGTCGAACTCGCGTCTGTGGCTCGCGTCGGCCATTGGCCGCGCATACCCTCGACAAACGGATCGCAAACGACCGCGGCGGACCCCCAATTGCCGGCGCCTCCTATGCTCCAAAATCGCCGAGTGCGAGTTCGACCACTGGGCGCGATTATTCGGGTGAAACTCGGTCTGATGCCCGGGCCGCCGATTGTTCCCGAGCTGACACTCAACGCGCCGGGATCGACGCCGTAGGGCGCCTCAGGCGGCTTCTGGCCGCTGGACCCGGTCTCCCGGCGCCGACGACCCGCTCGCCGCCCGGAAGGCCTCGGTTGCGTCCTCGTCCGGGGGCGTAAGGGCCGCCCAGCGCTCGAAGGCCGGGCGAGCCGGCCCGGGAAACCCGTCGCGCGTGTTGAAGTCACCGCATAGTCCGGTCTTGCGGCCGCTGGTCGCCAGGTCGTGAACTCCGTGTTGGGTCCAGATCGGAATGTCTGGGCACCGCGCCATGAGCCCGAAGTTGGCCTCGATCAGGTCGGCTTGCATCCCCTCGGCCCGGGCCAGTGCGCTGTCGTCGCCCGGCGTCCCCAGCGCGAAGCCCCCCTCGGTGAGCCAGATCCAGCGGTGCGGGTCCCCCGCCCAGCTGTGGCGACGCAGCAGCTCGCGCAGCTTGTCCACGCGGTCGCTCGAGCGTGCGCGGACGTCGGCGTAGTTGTGGTGCGACCAGCCGACGTAGTGGCGGGGCCGCCAGCGACTGAGCTCCCGCAGGACGGACTCGCAGAAGACCGCGTAGTGCGTGCCGCGGGGGGTGGCCGAATCGTCGGTCCAGTCGACCGCGTCCGAGGTTCCCGGCCCTAGCAGCGCCGGCCCCCCCGTCTCGCGGGCGACCTGTTCGGCCGTGGCGATCATCTCGGCGACGGCGGCTCCCACCCCCTCTTGGGGTTGATAGCGGACGTTGGGCTCGTCGCAGATCTCGAGCGCGGTCAGGCGGGCGCCGAGCGGGTTGCCGGCATAGGGGTCATAGCCGACCGTATCCTCTCCGGGTGCGGGTTCGTGGGGCCCGCCCGGGTTACGCGCCGCCCCGCTCCGATAGCGGGCGCACAGATGTCCGACGAACCACGCCCAGGGCCCGTCTGTAGAGCAGTCCTCGGGCAGCGGTGACTCGGGCGCATGACCGAACGGGACGGTCGCGGTCGGACCGGCCGCCGCCCACCAGGGCGTCGAGCATTCGACGGTCAGGATCGTCGCCACGCCGTCGGCGTTGGCGGCGGCGATCTGGCGATCCAGGTTCGCCAGGGCGGTGGGTGGCGAGGAGGAGCCCGGCGATGGGTCGTGCATCTCGGCCGCGTTTAGCTGATGCCACGACTGCTCCCAGCACGTCGGAGGGCTCACCCTGGCCTGAAGCGCAGACCACGAGACCCAGAGCTTGACCCAGCTCGTCTTACTGAGGCTGAGGTACTCCCGGTTGCCGGAGTGCTGGTAGTCGTGGGGGTGGCCCGCGTAGAGCAGGGGCGCCGAGCTCGACAGCGATATGCACTTGCTCAGCATCCGTCCCACCGACCGCTCACGCGTCGTGTCTGGCCCGCAGTGATCATCCGGGCTAGAACGCGCCGCGCGGCGCGAGTGTGACGCTTGCGGCCCGGCAACCGGTGGGCGGAGAGGGAGACGGCGCTTGCGCGGACAAAGCTGGCGTCACACTCCGGGGCCGAGCCGGGTTAATCGGGATGACGGTACGTCGCGGACCAGACTCATCGGTTCCGTTCCAATCGCGTCAGTCAGCGATGGAGCCGTCAAGCGGCTAGGCGCTCGGGCCTCCAGTCCCTCCCCCGTGCGCAGTGTGCTGTGGGAGTGTCGTCCCGCCCTCTAGGCCTCCCACAGCCAGCCGCTGCGCCTGCGAAGCTCGCGGCGCCGACCCGGCGGAGGGGACCGCCGCGGCCGTCGCCGAGAAGCCCCTTCTGCCGGCCAGCGGGCCCCCTTGAGGCGCTGGGGGCGCCTAGCCCAGCAGGGCTTTCTTGATCGCGTCCGGCTCGGTGAAGATCTGGTCGAGGCTGCCGGTGCCGGTCGTATAGCCGTACTGCTCGGCCAGCTGCTCCAGCGCCGCGAGGTCGCTGGCGTGCGTCTGGGCGTTGTCCTGGACGAGGTCCCCGCCGCCGACCGAGCAGGGCCGCGAGGCGATGTACTCGGGGTCGGGGAGGTCGGGGACGTTGAAGTTCGGGTTGGCGAAGTCCATCGCGTCCCCGATGTTGCTGGCGTTGGCGTCGCGGGTGGTGAGGTCGCCCAGCCCGAACCGGTAGGTGATCAGCTTGATGATCGACTCGAACCCGCACTGCTGGTGGCTGACGTTGGCGCGCGTGGCGTAGGGCGAGACGACCACCGCGGGGATGCGAAAGCCCATCTGTCCGAAGTCCTGGCTGAGGTTGCTGCTCTGGCGGACGTCGGGCACGCTGGGTGGGCGCACGTGGTCGAAGAAGCCCCCCCACTCGTCGTAGACGATGAACAGCGCGCCGCGGTTCCAGTTGGGTGAGCTCATGAACGCGTGAACGACGTCGGACATGAACGCCTGGCCCAGGCGTACGTCGCCGAGCGGGTGCTCGTCGGCCGAGTTGCCGTCGCCGCCGCCGCCGTCGCGGAACGGCGGATCGACGAAGGCCAGGCTGGGCAGGGTGCCCGAGGCGCAGGCGGCGAAGTACTCGGAGACGTTGTGGGTCCAGGGCACGCCGCGCGGCCCCCACACGGCCGAGAACGGCAGGTCGGACTGGTAGTAGCGCGCGTCGATCCCCGCGGCGATGTTGCCGGGGGTGTTGATGAGGTCGAACACGTTCTTCCACTGGTTGCCCCCGGTGGAGACCGGCGGCGTGTTGTCGGTGATCCCGCCCGACTGCGCCGACCACATGTAGTAGCGGTTGGGCCAGGTCGGGCCCAGCAGCGAGCAGAAGAAGTTGTCAAACAGCGTGAACGTCGTGCCCGCGGGGTGGATGAAGCCCAGGTCGCCCTGGTTGTAGTAGGTCAGCGCGAACTGGTCGTTGCTGCCCTCCAGGAAGCCGTCGGGCTCGACGGTCGGGTTAGACGCCGAGCTGCCCAGCTGCGCGCGGCCGCCGTCCCACGAGTGGTCGGGGTCGGGGTGCCCGCACCCCTGCCACTGCGCCGTGCCCAGGGTCGAGGCGGGCTCGGTGGGAACGAGCGCGTTGCCGTTCTGGGGATCGGGATAGGAGCGCGTCTGGGTGGCGTTGGCCAGCGTCGAGTACCAGCCGAAGTAGTGGTCAAACGAGCGGTTCTCCATCATCAGGACGACGATGTGGTCGAGCGGCAGGCTGCTCGGGGGCGGCAGGGCGTAGGCGCTGTTCTTGGCCGCCTCGGCCAGCAGCAGGTTGGTCGGCAGGCTCGCCGCTGCCGCCACGCCGGCTACGTATGCGGTGCGCTGGAGGAAGTCCCGGCGGCGCAGCGTCCCCTCGGGGTCGACCGCCATCGCGTACTCCTCGGCCTCCAGCCTCTGCCTTGTCTTCGGGTCGAGTCTGCCCATCTTCGCTCACTCCCTGATCGGTTCGTCCTGTCTCGCCCCCGCGACGAGGCGTCTTGCCTACGGGATAAGAAGTCGCAAGGCGGCGCGAGTGTGACGCGCAATCTCCGCGCGGGATCCCCGCTTGAGTCTTCGCTCGGTCCCTCGCCACTCTCAGGCTACATCGCGTTACTCTTCGTCTACAACATCATGTCCGACCTGGACCCTTCGCGACCCCGCGACCACGAGCCTCGGGCCAGCGACTCGGCTGTAGAGGGCAACTTCGTCTCGGCTGCGCTGGACCACGCGGAGGAGATCCTCGAAGCCGTCATCGAGGAGCGTCTGGACTGGTCGCGCCTGTCGTCGCTTGGGACCGATCTCGTGCTCCTCTGCTGGTGGCGCGAGCAGGTCCTGAAGAAGCTGGCAACTTCGCGGGGCCACCTTCGTCTCGTGGATGAACGGCCCCTGCCGCGCACGCCCGAGCGTCGTCCACCCGCAGCTCCCCCGCTACCTCCCGCTGGTTAGGCCGAGGTAAGCGAGCTCTCCCGGCTACTCGTCGGGAGCCCGGCTCCGCTGATGCGGCGACCTCGGCCGCGCCCGATCTCTTCGTCACGCACCCTGGCGGCCGCCGGTTATCCGATCGAGATTCCCCAGCCCTCTACCACCCCGAAGGGAGTGACATGGCCCGTCACCTCGGAATCAAAGATCGTTCCGCGCGCCAGCAGCTCCAGAGGTCCTTTCCACGCGTCGGGATCCAGCCGCTGCCCCAGCCCTATTCCCCCCGGCGGGTGAAGGCGGCCGATGTCGGGGCTACCGATCCCGGCGAGCCGCTGAGCTTCTTCGTGCTCGGGGACGTGGGCGGCATCAAGGCTCCGGGTCCGCAGAACGCGGTGAGCGTGGCGATGGAGCAGCGGCAAGCCGAGGCGGCGTTCGCGCTGATCCTCGGGGACGTCGTGTATTTCAACGGCCAGGAGATGGCTCTGGTCAACGGGGAGCAAACGGGTTACACGGACCAGTTCTACGAGGCCTACGCGAAGCTGGTACTGCCGATCGTGGCGTTCCCGGGCAACCACGACGGCGACCCGCAGCCGGGCGACACCTCGCTGGCGGGGTTCATGGCCAACTTCTGCGACACCAAGCCGCAGACTCCGCCCGAGGACCCCCAGCTCGAGTTCGGCCGGCACACCCAGACCCTGCCCTACTGCGAGTGGACGCTCGAACTCGACGCGGCCACGATCGTCGCGGTCTACACCAACGTCCCGTCGGGCGGTCACCTGGAGCCCGACCAGGTCGACCGGCTGACCCTGGAGCTAAAGGACGCCGACCCGGGCAAGCCGGTGATCGTCTGCCTGCACCATCCCCCGTACTCGATCGACGCCCACCATGGCGGGAGCCAGCACATGGGCGATGCGCTCGATCAGGCGTTCGGCGACTCTGGACGGACGCCGGATCTCGTGCTCTCCGGGCACGTGCACGACTACCAGCGGTTCACCCGCGCGATCGGCGACAAGCAGGTTCCCTACATCGTCTCGGGCAACGGCGGCTACCACAACCTGCACAAGCTCGCCAGCGACGCCTCGCCCGGCGACAAGCTCGCCGACGGCGTTACGTTCGAGTACGGCGATGCCAGCCAGTACGGATTCCTCAAGCTCACCGTCGCCGGCGGAAAGATCTCCGGCGAGTACATCGGCGCCAAGCCCGGCACGATGCCCGACGGGTCCGACGCGCAGATCACGCCGGCTGTCGAGACGTTCTGAGCAACTCCGCTGTCCGGACCTTCGGACACGCCAAGGACAAGGAAAGAGGCGTCATAGTCCCTTCGCGCGCCGGTTCCTGCTGTAGGCGGCCCTTGCGATCCGCTCCGGCCCCCAGAGCTTGGGGCGCTCGCCTCACTGATACACGGCCAGCGGCAGGAGCACCACGAAGGGCGGCTTGAGGGTCACCGACTGCGCGATCTCATCGATCGTCCGCTTCTCGGTGCTGCAGCGGCGCCTCCCGCCCGATCGCGCGCTACGTAACTTTGCGCGCGCCCGCCGGCCTGGTGATCTGTACTTACAGACTCCCAACTCCCTGCGCAGCGCGGGATCCGCGTTCAGCACCGCGTGGCCGAAAGCCGTCACCGTCGGTTGATCCACATAGGCTCGCGGATTCCCGAGGTTCATGTCGACGATCTTGCCGACCACGGTCACGTTGCCGGAAAGCAGGCTCTGCTCATGGGTGAGCCCGGCGAGGCGCATGGGAACTAGGAACTTGACCGTCCGGCGCCCTTGCCTTACCGATAGAACGAAAGGCAGCCTCGGGTTCGGCCCGAGATTCCGCTCGTAGCGTGCGACTGCATGACGCAGCGACCGAGGCAGCGTAGGGGCGGTAAATGGCACGGCCGGGGTCCTGAACGATCCCCGGAACACCGATGCGTTCCGAACGGTGGGCAGGGCCGCGGCGTACACCGGGAGGAAGAGGTGGGCGTTGTACAGACGCACGAAGTTGCCCTCGCCGACGCACCTGAGCTCGGCGGCGATGTCACGGGTGTTGATCAAGAAGGCGTCGACGCTTCCCAGCCATCGATCCGACTCCAGGGGGTGGGGGACGTTGCATGAGCCTCGCCCGGTAAGCGCTTCACCACGTCCTCGCATCAGGGCCAGGAATGTGTAGAAGAGGTCTGCGGCCGTGGGGCTGACTGTCGCCTCGGTCGTCAGCCTTGACTGCTGGGACCCGCCTATTTGGGCGGACGTACCCGCCGAGAGGCTGGCCTGGATGCTCCGCGCCAGCTCTTTGGTGCGCTTCTCGCTGGATGGCAGCCCTCCCTCTGCCTGGCCCAGGTACGCAGACACGCGCGCGGCATCGAGATAGATGTACTCGGCCGGCGGCGTGTCCGACCTCTGTAGCGGCTCTGTCGCACCTCCGCTCTTGGCCAGCTGGACGAGTTCGATGGTCGCGAGGCTAACCACGAACACGATCAGGAGGACGCCGCCGGCCTTTAGCACCTTGCATAGACGATCTCCTCGCGGTTCGGACGTTCCGGCCTGCATCTCGGCGCATGCGGATCTCGAGTTCGCGGAAAGAGGGCCTTCCCGCAGGCGATCCCTCTTGGAAACAACCGGCACCCGCGGCTGGTGTGACGGCGAAGCACACCGGAGGCAAGTGGGCACCCTGGCCACCGGTCATCCCTGATACCGGACGAGACCAAGGCCGAGTTGGGCCTCATGCTCGCCCTTACTCGCAAAACCTGTCAGAAGTACAGGGCCGGCGAGGACATGGGGGGTCTTAGTTCTGGATGTCCAGTGGCCTAGGGCGATCAGCTGAGTCGGAACGGCGGCGCGCTCCCAGCTCGGGATGTCCCGTCACGGCATGGATGCCCGCTGGCTTCTTAGCTCAGAGACAGCTCGTGAGCACCGCACGATCAGCACAGAGCCGATCACCGCAGGTGTTCTGGTGGGCGCGACGCCACAGCGAGCGCCCGATGCTCGAGCAGGCGGAGTGCAGACGTTCCGACTGCACGCAAAGCGGCGAGACCCCTTTTGACATCTATTGTCGCGCGACCGCCGCTTCCCACTTCATGCCCCTAGGAGGGACGACCGCGAGCAACGCGTTCGTCGCGAGTATCGCGTGCGTCACTCTCGCCGCTCTTGTCTTTTGGAGCACGAACGCTCCCACTCTGGCCCCTCTCTACGTTGGCGCTGCTCTCATCGGGGCCCCTGTCCTTTGTCTGCCTCTGCGGCTCTTTCCGACCTCGCGTGTGATCGCCCTGTGTGGATGGGGCGGGCTGTTCGCCATCGCGGCTGCGTGGCGCGACGGAGTGTTCGATAGCAGGGCCGAGCTGCTGATCGTAAGCGGGACGGTCGCCGCGCTTCTGCTTGCCCTCGTGGCGACGGTCGGGGTCGAGAACGAGGCCACTGATCACCGAGAGCACTCGTCCCCTCGCCTACTGGCGACGCTGTGGGTGCTCGCCCTCGGACTGATCATTCTGCGATTACTACTTGGCGCCCGAGCAGGGACGATCAGCGACGCGCACCAACAGTGGATCACGCGCTCCGCGGAGGTGTGCGCTGCCCTAATGCCGGTCGTGATCGCGGTCGGCGCTTTTCTTCACGGAGCACGCACCGCGGACGTCAGAGTCGTATATAAGCCGCCCCGACGACATACAGCCGCTCGTTTCCGGCGGCCCCTTAACCCGGTGCTGCCTGTGGGGATGGAGCGCTCGTCTCTCCTGCGCCTTACGCATGTCGTAACCGTGATTGGGGTTCGGGTCGCTGCCCTCTTGGTCGCCGGGACGGAGCAGGTCCTCGCCGGCTTTTTCTGGCTCTGGCACTTGGTCGTCATCGCCGCTGCGCTGACCGCGCATCGTCTAAGAGTCTGGACGACCTGGCTATGGGCGGCTTGCGCGGCAGCGACAGCGCGCGCCGCTCAAATAGTCGCGGATGGCTTCGGAGTGTTCGTGGCCGGAGCGCAGCACTGGTTCACCTCGGTGGTTCTCGCCACATTGCTCTTCGCGAGTGCCGCGGCCGCCAGCGTCATGGGCTGCGTCTGGTTCCAGTCGTACCTGCTAGGCGGAGCCTTCTGGCAGGGACCGGTCGCATTCGCGTTGGCCGGCGTGGCCGTCGCGGTGCTCACGCTCTCATGGTGGGCTCTTACAAAACAGCCGTGGGCTCGTGTGAGTGACGGTGCCCAGCACAACAGTACTCAGGCGAGCCCCGGCCTCCTCATCGGCTTGCTCGCAATTGCCTGGCTCGACGGGATAGCTGGGCTCGCCGGTCTCGGTCCTATCCGTCCCGGTGCTATGACGATCGGCGGCACCGTCGTTATGGTCGCTGTCACCGCGGTGGTGCTCACCCGGGCTAGAGCCGGAGCGTCCTGACGCTCGCTCGAATTGTGAGGCATCTGAGCTCCGCCAGTCAGCCGGCCACCACCAGCACGCGCCCGCATTTGGCCTTCGTACGGCTGCCCGTTCGAACCCACGGGCGGTACGGCAGCGGCATCTACTAGTAGGCCATCCCATTTGAGCTAGTCGTGCTGAGAGCTCTATCCCCGCGGCGTTGCAGTGCGCACCGCACGACGATGGGCGCCGTTGCGCGGCGGGCAGGACGCCAGCACGGTGCGAGCATCGGGCAGAGAACCTGTCACGGAACGGCGCAAGATGTCGGCGACGCAAGATGCCCGGCGAGTATGTGGGCGCCAAGCCCGGCTCGATGTCCGACGGCTCCGACGCTCAGATCAGCCCTGGCCCCGATACGTTCTGACCGGAGGGATCTACTTGCTCGGACACCCTAAAAGGCCCCGAGCGTCGCGATAGCCGCGCTACAGCTCCTGCACGTTGACCGCCCGCGGGCCCTTGTCCCCGGCCTCGGCCTCGTAAGACACCCTGGCGCCCTCCGCCAGCGAGCGAAAGCCCTCGCCACCCGCGATCGCCCGATAGTGGACGAACAGGTCCTCGCCCCCCTCGTCGGGCGAGATGAAGCCGAAGCCCTTCTCCTCGCTGAACCATTTCACCGTGCCGGTAGGCATGCAGTTCTCGCTGGTCCAACCCGCCTCCGCCGTCCCGCCCCGTCAGTGGTCCCCGTCGCCGTGCCGCTCCAGCCACGCCTTGGCGTTTCCGTGCCGGGCCAGGACGCGGAGCACCCCGACCGCGCGCGCGTGCTCGATCGGCGAGGCGTGGGGTCCGGGCGCCGGCGGCCGGGAGGCGTCGCCGTGGACGCTGTGCCACAGGATCTGGTCGGAGACCTCCTGGGGCACGGCGTCGAGCTTGGTCCAGGGCAACGCCGCCGACATCGCCGCCGCCGGCGCGTTGGCCCCGTTGATCTGGGTCAGCGACTGGGTCGGCTGGATCGCCGTGTAGCGGGTGCCGGAGACGCTGGGGGTGGTGGTGAACGCGTCGTACATCGGCGTGGCGTAGCCGTCGTTGAGCGACAGCTGCCCCAGGCCGAGGATCAGCTCGATCGTGCGGATCACCGAGTACTGGTCATACCGGGTGGGCACCTCGGGCCCGCCGCGCTGGGCCCAGGGGCTCATCACCAGGGCCGGCATGCGGTGGGCGTCGACGTGGTCGGCGCCGTCCTGGGAGTCGTCCTCGACGACGAAGATCGCCGTGTTCGACCAGATGGAGGAGTGCGAGATGAGGTCGACGATCTGTCCCAGCGCGAGGTCGTTGTCGGCGATCAGCGCCTGCGGGGAGTAGCCCCCCGGGGAGGTGCCGTTGGTGTGGTCGTTGGGCAGGATCATGTAGTTGAGCGCCGGCACCGTGCCGGTCGCCACCTGGGCCGAGAACTCGGCGGCGAAGTCGTTGAACCGGCTCGCCGGCGCGGTGACGGTGCCCGAGGTCCCCAGCGCGCCCGAGTCCTGGGTGCACGTCGTCGGCGCGATCGTCGGTCCCCCGCCGCCGGTCAGCGAGCAGCCGATCTGGAGGTTGCCGGGGTACTGGACGTCGGTGTTGGCCACCACCGAGGAGTAGGTCGGGCGCCCGTCGTTGGCGGTCGGGCTGACCCCGGCCGCCTGCTCGCCGTAGTTGCGGAACGAGATCCCCTGGCGAACCGCTTGGTCGAAGAGGAAGTCGTTGGGCGGGAACGTCACCGGGAAGACGCCGAAGTCGAACGCCCGCCCGCGGCCCGAGTAGTTGGCCGGGGTGGCGCGCTGGACGTAGTCGGTGGCGTAGCCGCCCGAGGTGATCAGGTGCCCGTCGACCGAGACCTCGGAGTCGGCGTAGACGTGGTCGAGCAGCGAGAAGCTGCGCGAAAGGGCATGGGCGTTGGGGGTGATGCCCCCGGTCGGGCCCGCGACGCCGTTGTCGTCGAACAGCTCGAGCGCGGCGCTGCCGTCGCCGCGCGGGTCCGAGCCGAAGATCTGGTCGTAGGTGCGGTTCTCGCGCACGATGTAGAAGACGTGCTTGATCTTGTTGCTGGGGCCGCTGCCGGTGGAGCCGACCACCGGGGTCCCGGCCGGCGGGCTCTCGGCGTTTGACGGCTGGACCTGGGCGTCGGCCGCCGGCGTGTAGCCGGCCATCTGGGCGTCGGTCGGCGTGGCGAGCACGCCGGCGTAGCCGGTCAGCATGTCGAGCACGTAGGAGCCGTAGGGCGCGTTGCCGTCGAAGACGTAGTTGGTGTTCGGGCCGGCGCCCAGGCCCTTGCCCGCCACCCAGGCGAGGTTGGCCCCGTCGGGGGTGATCTTGACGTCGGTGGGGTAGGCGTCGGTCGGCAGCTTGCCGATCACGGTGTCGGCCTGGGCGCCGCCCGAGCGCGAGGTGAGCGCGATCGCCGCGACCGCGTCCTCGCCGGAGTCGGCGCTGTAGAGGGTCTGGCCGTCGGGCGACTCGGCCAGCGAGACCGGCGCCGCGCCGGTGCCCTGGGGCCGCGCCACGGACACCTGCTGCGAGACGGTGTCGCTTGAGGTGTTTATGACCGCGACGGAGTCGCGGTTGGTGACGGCCACGTACAGGGCCGGGCGCGAGGGGTCGGCGACCATCCCCTCGGGGTGCGCCCCCTGGTCGCCCTGCGCTCCGCCCAGGCCCGAGATCGTCGCGCTGACGTGCGCGCCGCCGCTGAGGCCGATCACCGAGACGGTTCCGCTGTACTCGTTGGAGACATAGGCGCGTCCTTGGGGGTCGAACGCGACCTGGGCGGGGTACTGGCCGACCTGGACGAACGACGCGCCGCCGGTGGCCAGGTTGACCACCGCCGCCTGGTCGGCCTGGTTGAGCGCCACGACCAGCGTCTGCCCGTCGGGGGAAACGGCGAGGCCCTCGGGCCAGCTGGCGCTCACCGGGGGGACCGACTTCTCGCGCCCGTCGATCGTCTGGTGCGGGGCGGCGACCCCGATCGGGGACTGCTCGGTCGCCTGGCCGCTGGTGGTGTCCACGCTGAAGACGTGCACGACGTCGCCGGAGTTGCCCTGGGTGGGCCCCTCGGTCGGCGACGATCCCGTTGCCTCGCCCGAGACGTAGGCGTGCGCCCCGTCGGGGGAGAAGGCGACGCCCCCGTAGGCACCCGGCAGCGGCAGCGTCTGCACGACCGAGCCGCTGGACACGTTCATGATCCGCACGTCGTCGGAGCCGTGCCCCGAGTCGACCGCCCACAGGTAGTGACCGTCGGGGGTCAGCGCGCTGCCGGTCGGGAAGTTGCCCAGCGCCGTGGTGCGCCCGACCGGGTTGAGCACGCGCCCGTTGCCGGTGGTGCTCAGGCTCGGCCCGATCTCGCCGCTGGTGCTGGCCGACGCGACGCCGCTGAATCCGACCAGTAGGAGGCTCGCGGCGGCGATCGCCGCCCGCAGGCCAGCGGAGCGGGCCCCGAGCGGAGCGGCGGTGACGAGCGGAGCGAGCTTGCGCACGGGGTGCCTCCCTTGGTCGGTCCAACGCCCACGGACGAGCCCCCGGCGCCGGACTATCGCGATTCCTTTGCCCTCAAAGAACCGCCGCGCCCCGAGCGTGTGACGTGAAGTTTCGGTGACCTCGGCGCGGTCGGCGAATTCGCCGTCACGTTCCCAGGGGCTCGCGCATTCTTAGCGCTATAGGGACGATCGTCTGGGCGGCGAGGGGGTCCCGCTGGGACCACACGACTCGAAGGTCGCCCGGCTCGGCCCTATTCCGGCGTCCGCTAGACGAATGAAACGACGAATGAGCACGAGATCACCGGATCGTGTCCGCGCGAGTATCGCTCTCCTCGCGGCGCTCTGCGGGTTCGCCACCACGATGGCGCCGGCCGCCGAGCTCGCGTCGGGTGCGACCGCGCTCCATTACAAGCAGGGTCATCTGACCCTGCGCCTTCCACCGCCGGGGCATCAAAGCAGGACCCCCCGCAGGCAGATGCGGCTTCCCGCTGGCCTGCCCGGCTACTACATCTCGATGCGGATCATTCGCTCCGACGGAAGGGCCCTCCCGCCGGCCCCCCGCGGCCGCACGATTTACCTCCGGGGGTCCCATGGCGAGGACCTGGTCGCGCTGACCCTCACCTCGGGCTACGACCCCAAGCGCGGACGCCTGCGCTACGGCGTGATCATCAAGAACCTGCGCGTCCGCAACTACAGGAGCAAGCGCGCGGGCTTGAGCGCGCTGGTCACCGTCGCCTATCGCTCGTGAAAGCGATCAACGGCCAACGCTGCGTGTCGCAAATCCTTCCAGCTCACACTCAAAGTCAACCCACCACTAGGAGGAAGGAAGCATGAAGAAGCTCATCATGTCGCTCGTACCGATCGCCGCGGTTGCGGCGATCGCCACGGCGGCAAGCCCGGCCCCCGCGGCCGCACCGCCGTGTATCTCAGGCAGCACGTGGTGTGGGTGGACGGACACCAGCGGCAACCAGGTCACCCATAGCGACAACGCAGGCGATCCGTTCTACTGGACGGGGTTCGGAAGCGGGAGCGCCAACGGCAACAGCCACTACTGCGTCAACCCAAGCATCAGCGCGGCTGACGCCCACAACTGCTCGACTGCCGGCAGCTTCGGCGTCGCGCCGATCGATCCGGACCCGAGCGAGCAGTGGGCCGGTTACGTCGCCCCAGCCAAAGTCGGCTGCAGCCACAACCCCGACGGTTCGGGTAACTGCCCCCCAAGCTCGATCGGCGGGTTCTACGTCGAGGTCGAAAACACGGGAGTCGGTTTCAAAGAGTAGCGACGCAGTAGTTCGTCGATGAGGTTCTGCCGGCTGGGTCCTCGGACCCAGCCGGCAGCCTGTCTGGGGGCTGCGTCGACGGGCGTCACGTTTCGGGGCATCCAGCCGTTGTCCTGGATGGGCCTACACACGAGCACGGAACGCGGAGCGAGCATGGAACGTGACGGAGGTAGCGGCGTGCAAGCGAGGAAGTCCGCCCTGAGGCCGGGTCGGCGGACCAACTGCCGACGGGGCAGGCGTCTCCTGCTGCTTCCGGTCGTCGCGCTGGCGGCGATCACGGTCGGATCGCCGCTGCCGGCGCGGGCCGCCGGCCCGCCACCGATCCGCCATGTCTGGGTGATCAACGAGGAGAACGGCCAGGTCTGCGTCAACCCCAGCAACAGCGCTTACGGTGCCGTCCTCACCGGGACGACGGGCTGCCCGCTGGCCGGTGCAGGCGACTACCTGCGCACCGTCCTCCCCGCCGAGGGGACGTTGGTTGAGAACTACTTCGGGATCGGCCACGAGAGCCTCGATAACTACATCGCCGAGGTCTCGGGCCAGGCGCCCAATCCTGCCACCCAAGCCGATTGCGCTGACGCTACCTACTCCGACCTGACCCCCGGCACGGTCGACGGGCCGCAGCAGCAGGCGATCGGCCAGGGGTGCGTCTTTCCCTCAAGGGTGAAGACAATCGCCGACCAGCTCCAGGCCCAGGGCCTCACCTGGAGGGGCTACATGGAGGACATGGGGATCGATCGGGCGAAAGATGCGACGGGCCCCAAGAGGGTGGCGGGATCGGGCCGCAACTGCTCGCTGTCCGACCTCAATGCGAATGAGGCATACCTCGCCAAACACGATCCGTTCGTGTGGTTTCACTCGATCATCGACGACCAGGCTTACTGCGATTCGCACGTCGTCCCGCTGACCGGGCTTCGCTCCGACCTGCAGCGCATCGACACCACCCCCAACCTCTCCTTCATCACCCCGAACATGTCCGACGACGGCCATGATACGGGCCCTGCCGAGGTATCCGCATGGTCCGCTTACTGGGTGCGCCAGATCATGGCCTCGCCCGCCTACCGCCAGGACGGGATGATCGTGATCGTCTACGACGAGAACAGCGACAGCAACGTGGCTGGGCCACCGCAGAGCGGCCAGATCAGGACTTCGTGCTGCGGCGAGCTCCCTGGCCCGAACTCCCCCTCTCCGGGCGCGTTCGGCTCTGCGGGCGGCGGCGAGACGGGCGCCTGGATCGTCACGCCCTACGGCACGCCGGGAACCATCGCCGACACCGACCCTGTGACGCCGCCGGCCTTTAAGGCGTACAACCACTACTCGCTGCTCCGCAGCCTCGAGGACCTCTTCGGGATCACGACCGGCGGCGCCGACGGCCAGGGCCACCTGGGCTACGCGGCCGGCGACGTTCCGCCCCCTGGCGACCAAGCCGCCAACGCTGCGGTCGGCTTTCGCTCCTTCGGCTGCGATGACATCTTCACCACTGCCTGCCCGCCGATGACCGGCCAGGTGCCGGCGCAGGCGGCGCCCCGTCCGAGCACGAACGTTGGCCCTCGTCCCGCCGATGGCTCTGCTAAGTGGCTGAACCCCTCCCCGCAGGGGGACGATCTCAACGGCATTAGCTGCGCCTCGGCCACCCAGTGCGTCGCCGTCGGTGCAACCGGGACGATCGGCTCCACCGGCGACGGAGGGTCGACCTGGACCTCCCGCAGCTCGGGGACCACCGCGGATCTGAACGGCGTCAGCTGCCCAGCGCGAAGCCAGCTGTGCGTAGCCGGGGGCGCCGGAGGACTGATCCTGGGCAGCAGCGACGGTGGCCAGACGTGGTCGGTGCGAAGCTCGGGCGCCCACAGGGATCTGAACGGGGTGAGCTGTCCGAGCGCGAGCGCCTGCTACGCCGTCGGGGACGCCGGCACCATCGTCGCGAGCCGCGACGGCGGCGCCAGCTGGGCCTCGCAGAGCTCGCAGACCGCGCAGGACCTGGCACAGATCGTCTGCGTCGACGCCAGCACCTGCTATGCGGCTGGTGATTTCCAGGCCGTCCCTGGCTCGGACTGTACTGTCGGATCGAGCTGCCAAAGGGCGCAGCCAGACATATTGGCCACCAGCGACGCCGGGCAGACCTGGTCGGCCAGGGCGCCGTTCCCCCAGGAAAACCCGCGGCTCCGAGGGATTGCCTGCACCGACGCCAACGATTGCGTGGCCGGCGACGAAGAGGGGCGTGCGTGGACGACACAGAACGGGTTCCAGAGCGTTTCTCAGAAGTGGTTCCCCCCTAATCGGCTGTTGGGCGCAAGTTGCGGTGGTGGAGGCAGTTGCGTCCTGGTCGGCGAGTTCGGCTCGATCGTGGAGACGAGCAACGGCAGCGTGACCGGGTCCCAGACGCTGCCAAGCGGGGCCGACCTTCAGAGCGTCAGCTGCCCCTCGCCCAGGACCTGCTACGCCGTCGGCCGTCACGGAGTGATCCTCGCAAGCGGCGACGGCGGCGCAGCTTGGGCCAGGTCCGGCCGGGACGCGGCGGCGAGCAACCTGCGCACACGGATACCAGGAGGTTCGGGAGGCACCACGAGCGGCTCGCTGGACCTCGCCGGGACAAGCTGCCCGAGCGCGACGTCGTGCGTCGCCGTGGGCTCCCTGGGCGCCATCCTCACCAGCGCTGACGCCGGCAGCCGCTGGGCGGCGCGGGGCGGCCTCAATGCGCCGGGATCCGATCCATTCGACTTGCCCTTCTCCCCTGATGCCGATGGGCCGCCGTCGTTCATCCACCCGACACCGAGCCCGGAATCGCCGGCCGTTCACCCGCTGGATGCGGCGAGCTGCGCGAGCGCGTCCAGCTGCGTCGCGGTCGGTGAGCTCGGGAAGGTGATGAGCACAAGCGACTTGGGCGGCGGCGGGACCTGGTCGGCGCAGAGCTCGAACACGACCAACCGCCTGACCGGCGTCAGCTGCCCCAAGGGGTCGAGTACCTGCTTTGCCGTCGGCGACTACGGCACTGTGCTCAAGAGCGCCAACAGGGGCTCGACCTGGGCCTCGCAGGACTCGGCCACGAAGAGCTTCCTGAACGGCGTCAGTTGCGCGGACGCAAGCCATTGCGTCGCGGTCGGCGTCCAGGGAACGATCCTGGCCACCGGCGACGGAGCGAACTGGCGAGCGATGCCGTCCCCGACGAACGCCTACCTGAGCTCTGTCAGCTGCGCCAGCGCGTCGAGCTGTCTTGCCGTCGGCTCGGCGGGGACCGCGCTCGGCAGCGACGACGGGGGGCAGAGCTGGTCGGTGCGAGGGACCCCCAGCGGCGACGATCTCTACGCGGTCAGCTGCACTACGGCCACCGACTGCGTCGCTACCGGCAGCGCGGGCACGGTGGCCACCACCGCCGACGGTGGCAACAGCTGGAACGTCCAGGGCACCGGGACGACCGACGCTCTGCGCTCGGTCAACTGTCCGAGCCCGAGCGGCTGCTTCGCCGCGGGCGCGAACGGCGCGGTGCTGGAGATCACGCCGCACCCGCTCACGCGCAGCGGCAAGTGCTCGAGCGGCTGCGGTGGCGGCAATGGAAGCGGCGGCGCGGGCTCCGTCCTGTCGGGCTTGGGCTTCAACACTTCGAGTCACTCGGAGTCACTCGGCCGTCGGTCGACGTGTCGGGGCGGGTCGGCGCCGACGACCACGATCCTGCGCCGTACCATCCACCGCTCGCATCGCAGGTTCTCCTTCTCCGGCCGCTCCCGGGCGCGCCGCTGCACCGGCGGAGCCGCGCGCGCCGTCGCGAACCGCGTCAAGCGCGTCGATGTCGCCGTGGCCAAGCTCGATGGGCCTCGCTGCCGCTTCCTGACACGAAGTGGCCGGCTTACCCGGCCTCGATCCTGTCGTCGCCCTGTCTTCCTCACCGCCAGGTTGCGTGCCGGCGGTCTCGCCGCCGCCTGGACGTTCCGCTCGCGCCGCTCCTTGCCACCTGGCACCTACCGGATACTCGCGCGAGGCCAAGACCTCTTCGGCAACGTCGAGCATCCTCGACGCACCAGGCGCGTTCTCCTGCGCTGACGAGGCGCCAGAGCCGTTTAAGCGTCACCTGGTGCGGCGAAGAGCGGCATAGACCTTCCAGCTTTCGCCGGAGCGCACGAGCTGGAGGATCTGCATGGTCGTCTTGGAGCTCAGCGTGGTCACAAACTGGACGATGGCGGCCCGGTTATTGCCCTGCACTTGATCGATCCTTACTAGGCTCAGCTTCCCCCGGAAGGCGCCGACCTGTTGTCGGCAGCGTGAAAGCGCGGTCGCACGCTTGAGCCCGTTGACGGATTCGACATAGTGCTGCGTGAACAGGCGGCTGCAGATGCTCGGGTCGTGGGCGGCGACCCCGGCGACGACCGCCCGGACGGTCGCCACGACGTCGGCGTAGTTGCGACGCTGCTGCGGCGTGTGAGGCGGGGGCGCAGGCGATCGCCGACTCCGGCGCGCTCGCGCGCCCGACCTGCTGCCCGGGATCGGATGCGCGCTGGCGTTCGAGCCGGCATACGCGCTACCGGTCGCGCTGCGCCGGTGCGACCGTGGCCGATGCTGGCGCTGTGGCGGTTGACGACCGCCGTCCTGAGCGGAGCCTGGAGCGGCTGGGCCGCTCGACACGCTCCCTGTGCCGGCGTTGGTTGACGACGAGCCGCCACCACCGCAACCGGCTACGAGCGAGCAGAGCACGACAGCCAGCGCCATTGGAATGCGCCGGTTTCGCACGATGCCGCCGGGCACGCGCGTGAAGCCGAGCGATACGGGCTGGGCCGGGGATCGCTCTGGCTCGGCCGAGGCAGCACCGAGGAGGGGAGATTCGGAGAGGACAAATGTTTGGCGGGGATGATCATGCGCCTCGATGGGGTCCGGCTGGTCGGGCTCGGAGCTCGAGGACTATGGGTAGGCGCGGGGTGGGTGCCGCACAACAGCAGCGCCGCACCCGTAGATCGAGTTCGCCTGGCGCAGGGTAGGCTGGCGGCCCGAAAATATTTGAGCACTCGACGCAAGTTGAGTTATGTTTCTGCCCTCGTGGGGCGTGCACCGCTCAAACCTCCGTCAGCGGCCGGTCTGCGAAGCGCGTGGCACGACACAGCCGTGGGGCTCGGGTGACGCCGGTCATCTCGCATGTGGGCGGGATCCCGGTCGAGGAGACCGCGCTTGCGCTGCTGCCTTGCTGGTTCGTGGTCCTCGTGGGCCTGCGATCTGCTCTGCGCCGCTCCCGAGGAGGCGTCCCGCCACAGGCCCGTTCTCGCTCGCGACAAGAGAGGAGCTCCGGTGGCCCTTCCGGTTCCTAACCGGATGTACGTCCGGCCTGACGTCTCCGTGCTCGAACAGTCCGGGCCGTGGGACCCCCACGTGCTCGCCTACGCCAAGGCGGTGGCCGAGATGCGCAGCCGCCCCGACACCGATCCGACCAGCTGGTCCTACCAGGCCGCCATCCACGGCACCTACACCACGCCGGCGCAACCCGACTGGAACATGTGTCAGCACGCGAGCTGGTTCTTCCTGCCCTGGCATCGTCAGTACATCTTCTGCTTCGAGCAGATCGTGCGCTCGGTGGTGGTCTCGCAGGGCGGCCCCGACGACTGGGCCCTGCCGTTCTGGAACTGGGAGGCGAACCGGGCGCTTCCGCAGGCGTTCCGCGAGCAGCAGCTGCCGGACGGATCGCCGAACCCGCTCTTTACCACCCACCGCGCGTCCGCTCTGAACGCCGGCAACCTGTTGCCCGCCGGCGCGGTCGACACGCGCTATGCGTTCTCCTTTGCCGACTTCTCCTCGCCGAAGCAGTTTGACCAGGGCTTTGGAGGGGGAGCCGAGGCGCCCGTTCACTTCGGAAGCCTGACCGGTGCCCTCGAGGACCAGCCGCACAACGTCCTGCATGGCCTGATCGGCGGCTCGGGGTCGGGTGCGTGCCAGGGCGGCTGGATGACGGATCCGAACTGCGCGGCGATGGATCCGATCTTCTACCTCCACCATGCGAACGTCGACCGCCTGTGGGGCCGTTGGCTCCACCTGGGTCGCACGCGCGTGAACCCCACCGACCCGGCCTGGCTGAACGCCGAGTTCGACTTCTTCGACCCCGGCGGCAATCCGGTGCGCGGCCCCGTTTCCCAGGTGGTGTCCACGAGGGCCCTGAACTACCGTTATTCCGATGACCCACCGGTGGTCGCCCTCCCCAAGTCGCTCGTGAGCGATCGCCTTCCCGGCCCGCGCCCTTCGCTTCCGGCGCTGGACAAACTCTTCCCCAAGGTCCCGCGACCGGCGCCGCCGCCGCGTCCCGGCCCGGACCCCGGACCGATGCGCGGCGGGGCCGGCCCGGGGCCGGTGTCCGAGTCCAAGGTGGTCGAGCTGGGAACGGCGCCGCCCACCGTGTCGCTCGAGCTCGGGGACGAGGCGGTCAGCGCGCTGAAAGGGCTGCGCGAGCCAGAGGGCCCGTCGCTGTACGTGACGATCGAAGATGTGCAGGCGGATCGGGACCCGGGGCTTGCTTACGCGGTCTTCGTAAACGACCCGGATGCCGACGAGGACGAGAGCCAGTTCACCGAGCACTACGCGGGGATGCTGTCCTTCTTCGGCCTCGAGCATCGGCTGCATCATGGTGGCGAAGGGGCGCATGACCACGGCCCGCCGGTATTCGTGTTCGATGTGTCGAGCCTCGTGCCCCAGCTCGAGGATGCGGGGAAGTGGGACCCCGACCAGGTCACGCTCACGTTCGTTCCGGCCGGGCTCGACCCGGCTTCGGGCGAGGGGTCCCGGATCCCGACCTACGACGATCCCGCGGAGGTTCCCTCCACCCGGCTCGGCAAGGTGACGCTGCAAGCCGAGTGATCGCACCGCAGGCCTGCCCGCCGCGCCGCAACCGTGGACCCTGACGCCGTGAAGGAGATTCGCTCTGCGGTCTCGAGCCGTGGGGGGGTGGCACCACGAGGCGATGCTCGAGATCTTGAGCGCCTCCGAGTTTGCCCCGGGCGCGCGCAGCTGGGCGATCCTGCCCGATGCCGAGCCCGTCATCGTCGTCTATGTGCTCGGCAGCGGCGCGGTGCACGTACTGCAGTCCGGACCGCTACTCGGCGGCGAGGACGCCGATCCGCCGTCGAGGTGCTCCTACCATGCCCTCCCGATCGCGCACGATGCGCGCTTCTCGCTGTCGCTGACGCCCCACCGGCAGCCCAGTGCGGGGGAGGGCGTCGTTTGGCGCTGGTACTTCAAACTCAGTCACAAGGACGCGATCGAGTTCGAGGCCCGGTACGGCATAAACGGGGAGATGACGTCACGAGGCCCCGATCCGCGGCGCTTCACGCAGGCCCTGGCCGGCGCCATCAGCCAGCGGGCGCGGCCCGTGCCGTCAGTGGCCTAACCGAGTGCCCTCGTCGAGCGCGCCGCGGTTGCTATCTCCGCCGCTTCCTGCGGCCGAGGCGCTCGGCGCGCGCGACCAGCTCGGATGCCGGGATTCCCAGGGCGGTGGCGATCTTGACGACGTTGACGTAGCCGAGGCTGCGTTCGCCGCGCTCGATGCCGGACAGGTACGTGCGGTGCAGGCCGGCGCGATAGCCGAGCTCTTCCTGGCTGATGTTCTGTTCGGCGCGGTAGCCGCGCACCGCCTTGCCGAGCGCGGTGAGGACGGGGGAGGATGGCACGGGCCGGCACTGTGCGCACCTCAGAGTCATCTGTCTACATCCGCTAAGTCACGCTCTGCACTCTATACGTCATATTCGCCGTCACAGGCGGGGGCGCTCGTTGGTTGTTAGGTCAGGCGCGAGCGGGTGAAGTCGACAGCCGCGAGTGCTCAGGCACGGCCTGCCGCTCGGTGGTTCGTGGCGCACAGCGGGACGGTCGCACATGGCGCCAGCCTTCCCAGTGCGTATTGCGGACCAGTCGAACCCGGGCGGCGGGCACGGCCGAGGACGCGTAGTTCGCTTCCTCCCTTTCCCGCGGCGGGGTCCGGGACGCCGGGCCCCCGCCGTCGGGGACCCAGGTGCTGGCGGGCGACGCGGTTCGGCCGACGCTCGAGGCAGCCTCGGCCGACGATACTGATAGTCTGTGTCCACGAGGTGGGATCTCCGCGATCGCCGGGCGGGCTCGAAGCCGAATCGTGAGAGCGCCGCGGGCACGGCAGCAAGGCGTTGGCGTCGCCGAGCTGGATGTCCGCCGCTGGGGCGCGGGCTCGCCGGTCGTGCTCGTACACGGGAGCATCGTGGGCGCCGAGCGCACGTGGCGAGCGCAGCGGCCGCTCGGCGAGCATTGGGCGCTGATCGCGCCCAATCGCCCGGGCTACGGCGACAGCCCGCCGCTGGCGCGCTCTGACTTCGAGCTCGAGGCCCCGCTGATCGCCGAGCTGCTCGGGGACGGCGCCCACCTGGTGGGACAGTCCTACGGCGGGGTGATCGCCCTGCTGTGCGCCGCCCAGCGACCCGAGGCGGTTCGGTCGCTGACCGTGTGCGAGCCGGGAGCGCTTCGGATCGCACGCGCCAACCCCGACGTGGCGGCGGCGATCGAGACGGGAAACGAACTCTTCCGTCGTCGCCACGAGCTCGCCCCCGACGCCCTGCTGCGGGCGTTTCGAGCCAACACCGGCTCCACCCGCGCGACGCCAACGCGGCTCCCCGACTGGCTCGCCCGCGGGATGGCGCTGCTGATGAGCGAGCGGCCCTCCTGGGAGGCGGACATCCCACTGGCCGAGCTGGCGCGCACCGGGTTTCCCAAGCTGGTGGTGTCGGGCGGGCACTCCGCGGTGTTCGACGCGGTGTGCGACGTGCTGGAGCAGAGCCTGGGGGCCGAGCGAGCGGTGATCGGCGGGCGCGGCCACACGATCCCGGCGGCGGGCGCGCCGTTCAACGCGCGTCTGCACGCCTTCCTGGCGGCGAGCGAGGCTCGGCGCCCCCGCTAGTCAGTCGATGACGACTTCGCTGGGCGGCAGCGGCCGGCTGAAGAGAAATCCCTGGGCGAGGGGGCAGCCCTGGTCGAGGATGAACCGCAGCTGCTCGTGCGTCTCGATACCTTCGGCGATGGGGACGATGTTGAGGCGGCCGGCGAGCTCGATGATGGCGGTGACCATGATCTCGGCGGCGGGGTCGTCCGGTACGCGGCCCGTGAACGAGCGGTCGATCTTGAGCACGTCGATCGGGAGGTGGCCGAGCCTGGCCAGCGAGGAGTGGCCGGTGCCGAAGTCGTCGATCGCCAGCCGGAAGCCGTGATTGCGCAGGCGGTCCAGGATCCGCTGGGTGCGGTCGGGGTCGACCATCACGGCGGACTCCGTGATCTCCACGACGAGGTCGCGCGGATCGACTCCCGTGGCCTCCACTAGCGTCACGATGCGATGGGCGGGGTCGCGTCGCCACAGCTGCCTGAGCGAGACGTTGAAGGCCACTCTCAGGTCGTGGCCGGCCTCGCGCCACTCGCGCGCCTGGCGGCACGCCTCCTGAATCACCCAGTCGCCGATCGGCTCGATCAGGCCGACGTCCTCGGCCAGCGGGACGATCTCCGCCGGACCGACGAGGCCTCTCTCGGGGTCCTGCCAGCGCAGGAGGGCCTCGGCCTCGACCACCTGGGTCTGCGGCAGGCGACCGTTGCCGCCCGAGACGGGCAGGAACTCGACGATCGGCTGGTAGTGAAGGACGAACTCCTCGCGCTCGACCGCCTTGCGCAGGCGGGTGGCGAGCGACAGGCGCGTCCCGCCTTCCCCGATCTCTTCGGAGAACACCGCCGTCGCGCCCTGGCCGGGGCCGAGCGCCTGGGCCATGGCGGCGTCGGCATGGACAAGCAGCGCGTCGGTGTGCCGCGCGTCGAGGGGGTACAGGCTGATGCCGATGGTCGCCCGAACGTAGACCTCCTCTCCGGCCGGGTGAAACGGAGCGTCGAAGGCGGCGTGTACCTCCCGGGCGACACCCTGAGCCGCTTCGGTCGCCTGCCGGCGGCCGATCGGTCTGGTCCAGTCGACGCCGTTGCCGCACAGGTCGTCGATGAGCAGCAGGAACTCGTCGCCGCCCTCGCGGGCCACGACCTCGGCGGCGTCCACGGCCGAGCGCAGCCTCGAGCCGACTGCGCGCAGGAGCTCGTCCCCGGCCTCTCGCCCCAGGCTCTGGTTGACGAGCTTGAAGCCGCCCAGGTCGAGCTGGAAGACCGCGAGGGCCAGGCCGTGCTGCTCGGCGCGGTCCAGCGCCCGCTCGAGCCGCTCCCGGAAGTGCGCGCCGTTGGGCAGGCCGGTGACGCGGTCGTGATGGGCGAGGCTGACGATCTGCTCTTCGGCGCGCACCCGGTCGGTGACGTCCTGGCTGGTCCCCGCGAACCGAACGGGCTTGCCCCGGCCGTCGCGGATCACCCGGCCGCGTCCTTGCATCACTCGCACCTCGCCTCCGGCGAGCACGACCCGGTAGCGAAGCTCGGCGGCTTCGCCGCTGGTCATGGCCCGACGGGAGGCATCGCGCAACTGCTCGCGATCCTCGGGATGTATGAGCCCGAGGAAGGTCCTCATGTCGGGCGGGACGGCTTCGGGATGGAGGTTGTGCAGACGGTAGAGCTCGGTGGACCAGGTCATCTCGTCGGTCTGGAAGTCCCATTCCCAGCTGCCGATTCGGGCGAGCCGCTGGGCCTCGGCGAGGCGCTGCTCGCTCTTGCGCAGCTGGCCCTCCACGCGGCGCCGGCGCGACTCCACGCGGCGCCGCTCGGTGACGTCGACCGTTAGGCCACAGAGTCGAGCCGGGCGGTCGTGCTCGTCGCGCTCCACGCGCACGAAGTCTCGTAGCCACAGGGTGTGGCCGTCGGCGGCGGTGGCGCGATAGTCGAGCTCGTGGTCACCCGCCTGCTCGAGCGCCGCCCTGCGCTCGGCCAGCACGCGGTCGCGGTCCCCCTCGTGGATCAGCCCGGCGAGGAAGTCGGCGCTCGGCGCCGCGGCTGACGAACTCGAACCGCAGGGTGGCCGGGTCGGCCTGCCAGAGGATCGCGTCGAGGCTGTCGAGCAGGTCCTCGGGCCGGGAGGACGGCGGGTCCTCCGGGCTGGAGCCAAACTCGTGGCGTTGCCTCGATCGGTCCACCGGGCCTGCGACTCCTCTGTGCGCCTCGTGGGCCAGGGCGCCGTCCGGTCGCTCCAAACGAGCGAAAAACTCCTCGCAAATTCCGAAGTCGGACTCTAGCAACTGCGGATTTTGCGAAGGATTTTAGCTCAAGGTTTTTCGATTGGAGTGGGAGTATTTGCGCAAAGCAGACGCGAAGGAGGCGACGGTGGCTTCACCACCCCTCGAGCGCATCGATCTCCCGGCCGACGCGATCCCGGACCGCTGGTACAACGTCCTGCCCGACCTGCCCCGGCTGCCGGACGAGTACCTCGATCCGGAGACCGGCGAGCCGTGCAGCGACCAATACCTCGAGGCGATCCTGCCCCGGGTGGTCGTCGCCCAGGAGCGCTCGCTGCAGCGCTGGGTCTCGATACCGGACGACGTTCGCCAGGCCTACGGCCTGTGGCGGCCGACCCCGCTGTACCGGGCGCTGGCGCTCGAGCGCGAGCTGGACACCCCAGCCGAGATCTACCTCAAGTACGAGGCGACCGCGCCCACGGGAAGCTTCAAGCTGAACTCCGCGCTCGCGCAGGCCTACTACGCCAAGCGCGAAGGCTTCAAGCGGCTGTGCACCGACACCGGGGCGGGGCAGTGGGGCAGCGCGCTCGCCCTCGCCGGCGCCTTGATGGGCGTGCAGGTGCTCGTCCACATGGTGCGCGCGAGCTATGACCAGAAGCCCTACCGGCGCTATCTCATGGAGACCTACGGCGCCGAGGTGACGCCCAGCCCGGGCACGACGACCGAGTTCGGCCGCCAGCTGCTGCGGCGCGAGCCCGACCATCCGGGCAGCGAGGCCACTGCCGTCAGCGAGGCCCTCGAGGTGGTGCGCGGCGACCCGGAGTCGCGTTACGCGCTGGGGGCGTTTGCCAACTTCGTGCTCATGCACCAGACGGTCGTGGGCATCGAGGCGCGCGACCAGCTCGACTCGATCGCGCGCGAGCCCGACTACCTGGTGGCGTCGATCGGGTGCGGCAGCAACCTGGGCGGCTTTACCCTCCCCTGGCTCGGGGAGAAGCTGGCGGGCCGGGAGATCGAGATCGTCGCCGCCGAGCCCGAGGCGTGCCCGACGCTGACCCGGGGCGAGTACCGCTACGACATGGCCGACGCAACGGGCTCGGGCCCGCTGACCCGCACGTACACGCTGGGCCACGAGTTCGTGCCCGCGCCCATCCACGCCGGTGGGCTGCGCTACCACGGCGCCGCGCCGATCGCCGGGCTCATGCGCCACGAGGGCCTGCTCGAGGCCGTCGCCTACCCCCAGACGGCGGTGTTCGCCGCCGGCTCGCTGTTCGCGCGGCTCACGGGGCTGGTCCCGGCCCCCGAGACCTGCCACGCGATCCGGGCCGCGATCGACGTCGCCCTGGACTGCCGCCGAAGCGGTCGCCGGGCGGTGATCGCGTTCTGCTACAGCGGGCACGGGCTGCTGGACCTGGCCGCCTACGACGCCTTCAACACCGGTGCCCTGCGCGACGAGCCGGCGTTCGCCGCTGGGGAGGTCGCGCTGGCGGAGGCGGCGTCGTGAGGTCCTATCCGCTCTACATCGACGGCCGCGACGATCCCGGCCAGGGCTGGACCTACACCGTGCGGACGTCGGCGTTCATCGACGACCCCGCCGAGACGTTCGGGCTAAAGCGCCGGCTCGAGCTCGAAGGCGACCGAGCTTTCGGCGACGACGAGCCGACCGCGATCGGGCGCTGCGCGTGGGGCGACGACGCCGAGAACCGCCGGGCGGTCGACGCGGCGGCTCGGGCGAGCCGAGAGTTCGGCCGCTTCGCGCCCCGGGCCCGGCGGCAGATCGCGGAGGACTTCCACGACACCGTGATCGCCGCATCCGACGAGTTTGTCGAGATCCTCGTCGCCGAAGGTCATCCGCGACGCCTGGCCGAGTGGGAGATCAAAGGCATCCTGGCGAACTGCTGCCCGCCGACGCTGGACTGGGTCTTCGCCCAGCTCCACCAGGAGTACGAGGACGCCGAGGGCCGCCGCGTGCGCCTGACGCGAAAGCCCGACGGGGTGGTGTGCGTGAACCCCCCGCAGAATGCCGCGGGCGTGATGTCGGTGATGGGCGTGGGGGCACTGTTCGCCGGCAACGCCGTGGTGATAAAGGCGCCGCGCTCCACTCCCCTGGGGGTCATGTTCGCCTACCGGGAGATCGTCGCCCCCGTGCTCGAGCGCCACGGCGCTCCGCCGGGGACGCTCAACGTGGTCAGCGGCGATACGCGGCGCACCCTGCGACAGTGGCTTTCGCACCCCGGCGTCGATGACGTCTTCTTCGTGGGCGACAGCACCGTGGGGCTCAAGCTCGGGGCGCAGTGCGTCGCGCGGGGCAAGAAGCCGATCCTCGAGCTGTCGGGCAACGACCCGCTGGTGGTGTGGCGCGACGCCGACCTCGAGGGCGCGGCCGAGGCGCTGTGCGAGAGCTTCTACGGATCGGCCCAGATCTGCATGGTCCCCAAGCAGGCGATCGTGCACCCGGCGATCGCCGCCGAGTTCGTCGAGCTGTTCCTCGACCGCGTGGCGACGATCAGGCCGGGCTACCCCGAGGATCCCGCCACGCTGCTCAGCCCGGTGCTCAAGGCGGACCGGTTCCTCGAGTTCCTCGCCGAGGCGCGCGACGCGGGCGCCGAGCTGCTCACCGGCGGGCGGCGGGTGGGCCTCGACGGCGCCCCGTCCGAGTCCGGCCTGTTCTTCGAGCCCAGCGTAGTCCGGGTCGACGGGCTCGAGGACGCGGCGCGCCTGCGCTGCGTGCGCGAGGAGACCTTCTTCCCGCTGGTCCCGATCGTAGTGCCCGAGGACGCCCCCGACCATCTTCTGCTCGAGCGCGTGATCGAGTTCGTAAACGCCGACGAGTACGGGCTGCGCACCTCGCTGTGGGCGACCGAGCCGCGGGTGGTCGAGGAGTTCACGGCCGGCGTATGGAGCAGCGGAACGCTGCGCGTCAACGAGTCGCACATGGGCTTCTCGCCGCCGATGGCCACCCACGGGGGGACCGGGCGCTCCGGCGGCCCGTTCGGGGGCCTGAACTTCCCCGCGCTCAGCACCTCGCATCTTCAGGGGATCAGCATCGCCCCGGTGCGGGCGCCGCTGCCCGCGCGCGAGACCGAGGATGCGGCCGGCGCGGTTCCCGCGGCGGCGTGACCCAGGAGGCTCGATGACGCGGTCCAGCCGCCGCTGGCTCGTGCTCTTGATCACGTCGCTGGCGGCGTTCATGGCCTTCCTGGACGCCACGATCGTCAACATCGCGTTTCCTGCGATCCGCCGCAGCTTCCCCGACACCTCGCTCGCCGGCCTGTCGTGGGTCCTGAACGCCTACAACATCGCCTTCGCGGCGCTGCTGGTGCCGGCGGGACGGGTGGCCGACCGCGTGGGGCGAAAGCGCAGCTTCCTGGCCGGGCTGCTGACGTTCACCGCCGCCTCGGCGCTGTGCGCGACGGCGCCGTCGGCGGCGACGCTCGTCGCCCTGCGGGTCCTCCAGGCGCTCGGCGCGGCGGTGATCATCCCCACCTGCATCGCGCTGCTGCTGCCCGAGTTTCCCCGCGAGCGCCGCGCCACGGCGGTCGCGCTGCTCGGCGCCGTGGCGGCGGTGGCGGCCGCCGGCGGCCCGTCGCTGGGAGGCCTGATCGTCGACGCCGCCAGCTGGCGTTGGATCTTCCTGGTCAACCTGCCCATCGGCCTGCTCGCCTGGGGGCTGGGCAGGCGGGTGCTGGCCGAGGCCCGCGACCCCGAGCCCGGGGCCTTCCCGGACGTCGCCGGCATCGTGCTGCTGGCCGCGGCCGTCGGCCTGATCGCTTTGGGCCTGGTGAAGTCCACCGACTGGGGGTTCGCCGACGGCCGGGTGCTCGTGGCGCTCGGCGGCGGCGCGGCGCTGCTGCCCGCGCTGTGGTGGCGCTCGGCCTCCCGGGCGGCACCCGCGCTCGAGCTCGGCCTGCTGCGCATCCGCTCGGTCGCGGTCTCGAACGCCTCGACGCTCGCGCTGGCGGCGGGCTTCTACGCCAAGATCTTCTGCGACGTGCTCTTTCTGAGCGCGATCTGGGGCTACTCGCCGCTTCAGTCGGGACTGGCCATCACCCCGGGGCCGCTGGTCACCGCGGCCGTGGCGGGCCCGGCCGGGCGGCTGGCGGACCGCTTCGGCCCCCGGGCGCTGATCGCGCCTGGAGCCGCGATCTACGCCGGCGGATGCGCCTGGTACGCGCTGCGCGCCGGCACAAGCCCCTCATATGTGAACGACTGGCTGCCGGGCGCGCTTCTCACCGGCATCGGCTGCGGCATGTCGCTGCCGATCCTCACCAGCTCGGCCGTCGCCGAGGTCCCGCCGGCCCGGTTCGGCACGGGCAGCGCGCTGAACTCGATGGCCCGCCAGCTCGGCGCGGTGGTCGGGATCGCGGTCTTGGTGGCGATTGTCGGCAGACCGGGCGAGATCCACGGGCTGTCGGCGTTCGATGCCGGATGGCTGTACACGGCTTCGGCCGCGCTGCTCGCCGCCGTGGCCGCGCTCGCGCTGCGCCCGCGGGCCCTTGCTGGGCCACCAACGATCAGCCGCGCGACCGCGCAGCAAGCGTCGTCACCGCTGCCCGAGATGTCGGCGGCGATCGTGGCCCGCGCAGGCGGACCGGCCGAGGCAGAGGCCCGCGCCGCCGCGGGGCGCCCCTCGGTCACGGCGCGCTAGGCAAGCGCACGTCTAACCGAACAGGGCCGCGGCGACTATTGTTCACGGCGTGGCGCGGGTCGTGCGCCAGGTACGGCGTCGGGCGCGCCGGCCGCCAGCGTAAGAGATCGAGATGCAACCAATGGAGCGTCGCGGTTGACGAGGCCAGTGGCCGACTTGCAGGATCCACGCTTGGCCAAGGCGCTTGCGCACCCGGTGCGCGTGCGGCTGCTGGGGATCCTCCAGACCCGGCAGGCGAGTCCGAGCGAGATGGCCGAGGAGCTCGGGATGCCGCTGACGAACGTGAGCTACCACGTCCGGGTGCTCGCCGACTACGGCCTCATACGGCTGGTCAGCCGAACCCCACGGCGGGGGGTGATCGAGCACCACTACGTGGCGGTCGACCGGCGAGCGCTCGCCGCGGAGATCTGGGCCCGGCTGCCCGACGTCGCCAAGAGCGAGATGGCCGGCGCCTCGCTGGTGGACCTATCCGAGTTCGTCGGCGAGGGTGTGAAGGGCGATGGCTTTGCCGCGTCGGCCGCCCGCGCCAATGCGCTCAGGCTGACCCTCGACCAGAAGGGCTGGGAGAAGCTCGCCGGCGAGCTGGATCGGCTCGTGGACTTGGCGCGGCGCATCGAAGGGGAGAGCGAGCGGCGCCTGCGGACCGCGGGCCGCTCCGGTGAGCCCGCCGGCCTGGTGGCGCTTCTGTTCGGCGTGCCCGCGCAGGACGGGAGCGACCGGCGACGGGGGAGAGGGGGGCGTCGACGCCGGACAGCTCGTCCCAAGGGCGCGTCGGTCTGAGTCCGGGGCTCGTGATTGCCGGGAGGCGCGGGGCGCCTACGGGATCTGAACAGACGGGCAGATCCCTTTGCGGTGCAGCCGCCGGTAGAGCTGGTTGAGCTGATCGCGTGTGAAGCCGCGCCGACCGCCGCGGCGATACTCCCGCAGAACCGCGCGATTGCAATTGGCGGGCGAGGGGTGGTGCCGAGCGGCGGCGGGGGTGGCGCCGGCCAGAGCGCCGAGCACGATCGCCCCGGCGGTGGCTAGCGCCAGGCGCGATCGCCCGCGAGCGAGAGCCCCAAGCTGAACCTCGTCCTCCCGCGTTGGAGATTCTTTGTCCACGCATCCTCCTTCGGCGGCCGGGCTGCCTCCGGGAGGCCCCTGGCTTTGCGAACCCGCCTCGCGACGGGGGTGCCTTTGTCGGGTCCAGCCTCGAATCGCGTTACTGCAGGCTGGTACTACCTGGATCGACTATTGCTAAAACTTTCTTTAGCATAATAGGCGCGCCTGGACACCTTCGCTCCCGGTCGGCGGAGTCCGCCGGTCGTGCCCGTTGTCCCGACGGAGCCCACTCAGGGGCGTCCGAGCGCTCAGTCGAGATATAGCATTCACCGCTGGGAAAGGGCCCTCGGATGGGGCACATGTGATTGGGAATTGTCCAGCGCTCGGCGAACGCCGTCGTGACCGCCATGGGGGCCAGCTGACCCGGCGACGAACGCTAGACCGGGCCGCAAGGCATTTCCAAAGCTTTCTAGGGTGTACCTTAGAAAGCGTGCCTCACGACAGGTGTCCCGACCCTCGGCTCTAGGATTTTCTAGCGAGCAAAGTTAGGTCGATAGAAAACCTTAGAGCAGATGAACAAACGCGAGAATCCTTACACCCCGGGCGCCGGGCGCAAGCCCCCGACCCTGGCGGGGCGCGACGGAGAGCTCGAGGACTTCCGGTTTCTCATCGAGCGTCTCGGCGCCGGCGGCTATGAGCGAAGCGTCATCTACTCGGGACTCCGGGGTGTCGGCAAGACCGTCCTCTTGATGGAGCTAGACGTGCTCGCCAGCGAGGCGGGATGGGCGACTACCGACGTACAGGAGGTGGGCTCTCAGCCGGATTTCCGGGTCACCTTCGCGCGCATGGCCGCGCGGCTGCTGCACGAGATGAGCCGTCGCCACCGGGTCAAGGAGCGCGTCGACCGCGCCCTCGGGGTGGTCAAGGCGTTCAGTGTCGCCGTGCCGTCAGGCGTGCAGCTCAAGCTGGACGTCGAGGCGGCCTCGGGGATCGCCGACAGCGGTGATCCCGAGCAGGATCTGGCCGATCTGGTGCGTGAGATCGGCGAGGTCGCGCAAGCCACGCGTGCCGGCGCGCTCTTTCTGATCGACGAGATGCACAATCTCGATGCCGCATCGCTGGCCGCTATCTGCATCGCCTTTCAGGCCGTCAGCCGCGGCGGCCTCCCCGTAGCGATGGTGGGAGCGGGCCTGCCCGATTTACAGGTGCGGCTCATGTCCGCAAAGCCATATGCCGATCGCTTGTTCTCCTATCGCGAGCTGGGGCGCCTTCCCGAAGCCGCGGCCTGGACCGCGCTCGTGGCGCCTTCCGGGACGCTCGGCGTCGAATACGACGAGCAGGCAGCCCGGGCGGTTCTGCTCGAGTCAGCCGGCTACCCCTACTTCATTCAGGAGTACGGGCTGGAGCTCTGGAATCAGACTGAGGACTCCCCGATCACGCCTGAGGACGTGGAGGCCGTGCGCGCGCTGGTGCGCGACTCACTTGCGCGCAATTTCTTCGGCACCCGCTTCCAGCTGGCGACCGACGCCGAGCAGCGCTACCTCGCGGCGATGGCCTCGTTGGGCGATCCACCCTTCCGGGTCGGCGAGATCGCGCGCGGCTATGGCGCCCGGGATCAGCGTGGTGTTTCCGTCCACCGCGACTCGCTGATTCAGAAAGGCCTGATCTGGAGCCCGCGACGCGGCCAGCTCGACTTCACAGTCCCGCTCTTCGCCGAGTACCTGCGCGAAAACCACCCGATCGCCTCCTTCGAGGACGACTGACCGTACACCCGCCGGCTGGCCGAGAAATTGCGCGTCACAGTTCTCCGCACCCGCGCGTTATCACCTCGACAGACCGTGGCGATGGAGCCGGCACAGCCGCGTGAGAGAAACGGCGTCCCACAGGAGGCTGCCGTCAGGCTGCCGTCGAACGACGAGCGCGCCGAGCCTGCAGCAGCGCGCACCGACGCTTCCGTGGCTGCCCCGCTCCTCGCCGCCGATGACCTGATAGGGAGCCAATGGCTGCCGCTCTGGCGGAATGGAGACTCAGTCGATCGGCCGCATTGGCTCCTGTTGACGCCCTTGCGTCAGCACGTGGCAACGGGCGGCCGGCTCGTGCTGGCCGGCGCGGCAGCGATTGTCGTGCTGTTCTGGGTGCTCGCCGGCTGGCTGATTCTCCAGCTTGCGTAGCCAGCTCGGTTGGCGCTAGTGCTAGCGCCACCGCCGGGCGCCATCTTCGTGGGCACCGACAGATCGGCGCTTCTGTGGGCGGTCGTCGGTAGCGGGGACGTGCGCGGCGCGCAGCGAGGCTTACCGCGGCACGGTTGGCGCGCGATTGCGCCAGCGCCGTGCTCGCATAGGCGCTGGCACGGTCAGCGGGTGACCGTCACGTTTGGGCCCGCTTTGCCGTTCTAACGCCATGGGAGCGACGGCGGACGCCGCCGTCGGAATTAGAACAGCAGGGAGATGTCGACATGAGCGCTCGCGCTTGGTTTGGGCGGTTGGGGCTGGGACGGCCGAGTCCGGCCATGGTGGTGGCGATCGTGGCGTTGGTGGTCGCTATGGGAGGGCCCTCGATCGCCGCCTCGGGGGTGCTGATCCATTCAAGCTCTCAGGTCGCCCGGGGGGCGATCAAGGGCAAGAACATCGCCTCGGCGACGATCACCGCGCGCAACCTGGCCTCGGGCAGCGTGCGCCCGGCGACCCTGGACCGCGGCCTGCGCGGCCTGATCGCCACCGCCGCGCGCGCCAATAAGTCGGCCGGTGGGCCGGCGGCGCCCGCCGGCGCTAGCGGCGGGGGCGCGATGTCCTCGGCCCGAGAGGTGATCCGCAAGGACGGCCCCGATAACCAGCCCGGCGGCAAGATGATCACCATCGCCACCATGCCCGCGCTGGACCCCGGGGTATGGGCGATCTTCGCCAAGACCGTAGTCCAGGGCAAGTTCAATAACACCACCGACCTAAACACGATCCTCACCCGCCTGGGCCAGGGCGGCGACTCAGACGCCGAGTGTCGCCTGGACGCCGCCGGCGACCAGGACGTCACCTTCGCCCCCATCACCGCGCCCAGCGCCAGCCACCTAGCCGGCGCGAGCATGCAGATCACCCGCTCGCTGGGCGCCCCCGGCGACATCAAGGTCAGCTGCGGCTCAAGCGGCCAACCCTGGCACGCCACCAACACCACCATCATCGCCATCAAACTCTCCGACGCCCCCCGCCAAGAAGTCACCGGCTGACCCCGTGACCCCGTCTGGAGGGCTGGTGAGCCTGGGAGCGGGCGGGCTATTTCGTCGTTTCCCGGTGGTGAGGCGATGAGCACGCGGGCCCCGGGGGGCCGGGGCCGTGAGGATCACACCTCCACCAACCCGGGCGAATCGGCCGTGCCCGAGCAGGGCGTGATCCGCGTGCTCCTGTGCGACGACGTCCCGGAGTTTCGGACGTTGATGCGCCTCGCGCTCAAGGACGAACCCGGCCTGGAGGTGGTCGGCGAGGCCGGCGACGGCGCCTCGTGCATCGCCAAGGTCGCCCGGCTGCGCCCCGACGTGGTGCTGCTGGACCTCTCGATGCCCAGCATCGACGGTATCCAGGTCATTCGGTCGCTCAGGCGCCACAGCGCCGAGTGCGCGATCGTCGTGCTTTCGGGCCTGGCCGCGTCGCGGATGAGGGCCCGGGCGATCGAGGCCGGCGCGGACAGCTACCTCGAGAAGGGCGCGTCGTTCGAGGAGATCCAAAAGACGGTGCACACCAGCGTACGGACCCGGCGCGGCCGATAAACCCTGGTCAAAGCGGCGGCGGGTGCTTGCCTGCGGCTCCTCCGCAGTATGTACCTGGCAGAACCGGGACTCGGGCGCTCGCATTTGGGCCGATTGCTTGCGTGCGCGGCGCGCGCTCGGCATTAGCGGGGCGAGCGTAATGTCGCCAAGACGTGTCACCGCAGGCGCCCAGCGCCGCCTCTGTCCAGAGCCTGACCTTCCTCGCCGATGCGGGCGTTGTCACCACTCTGACGCCCTGGTAGGGCGACGGTGGTCCGCCGTCACGCTGGCGGGTCCGCGGATGTTGTTGGTCGGTGTTCGCGGTCCAGGCGGGGGTCGTTTCAGGGTCGGGTGGCGTCCGGGAGGCCGGGAGCTCCAACGCTGGTGCGCGGCGACGACGGCGCTGGCGCTCGGCGCTGGTGCTGGCGACGGTGCTGTATGCCGGCTCGGCGACCGGCGCGAGCGCCCAGCAGGTAGCGGGCGTAAACGTCAACACCCTCGACATCTGGAACTCGTCCTCGCCACCCGGGGGCTACGCCTATCTCCAGCTCGAATACGCCGCGATCCTGGGCGCGAGGGAGGTTCGGACCGCGATCCGCTGGAACCAGCTCGAGCCGAATGCCCAGGGCGCTTACGACCCGGCGTACCTGTCGGAGATCGACCAGGTGGTCGGATGGGCTAACTCGTTGGGGATCAAGCCGCTGTTCGTCGTCCTGGGCACGCCGTGCTGGGCGTCGAGCGCGCCTGCCGCGATCACCCAGGGCTGCGCGGACACCTCGGCCGGCGATGGCTATCCCCCCACCGACGACCGTTACTTCGCCGAAGCGATGTCCCTGCTCGCGCAGCGCTACGGAGCAAACGTCGCGGGCTGGGAGATCTGGAACGAGCCCAACCTGGGGTACTTCTGGAACTCGTCCGATCCCGCGGGCGACTACGTGAAGCTGATCCAGGCCGCCTACCCGGCGATCAAGCAGGTCAGCTCAGCTCCGGTGCTCGGCGGCGCGGTTTCGCTGAGCGACTATGACTTCGTCAACGCGCTCTACGCCGACGGGATCGAGGGCAACTTCGATGCGCTCTCGATCCACCCCTACAGCTTCAACGACTCGCCCCTAACGCCGGGCACCCTGTCCTACTACGGCGGGCCGGCGTCAAGCTTCAGCGACGGGGTTCCGGCAGTCCACGACGTGATGCTCCGGCACGGCGATAGTCGGCAGATGTGGCTGACCGAGTTCGGCTGGCCCACGTCGAGCAACGGGGTCGACCCCGCGACGCAGGCGACCTACGTCTCGGAGGCATACACCCAGATGCAGGCCTGGCCCTACGTACAGGCTGGCTTCTATTACGAGCTCCAGGACAGCGGCACCGACCCGGCGGACAGCCAGCAGAACTACGGCCTGCTGCGCAACGACGGCAGCCAGAAGCCCTCGGCGGCGGCGTTTCAGCAAATGGCCACGGCAACGACCGTCTCGGCAAGCTCCCCAGCGCCATCTCATACGACTATTGCCGCGGCGCCGGCTCGGACGACCGGCAGCGCAGCGCCCTCTCAGCCGCCGGGCGGGGTGCCGACGGCGGGGGCGTCGGTCACCTCAGGCTCGGCCCGCCACCCGCCTCGCCTCCCCCGGCACGCCGCGGACTGAGTCGCAAGGCGCCCACGCACCGAGAATCCGGCGTCACACCGGGGCGCCCCGCCCGGTTTTGCTGAAGACGGGAGCTCCCCTGGCGGGTCGGTGACGGCCGTGGGGTGGGGCGTTCGTCGGCCCGGCCGGTGGCAACGGCGGATTGCGCGCAAACTCCCACGACCGTCCTGGTCGTATGCCGCGCCGCCCGGCGCCGCGGGGACAGCCCAGTTCCCGCGGCCGCCGCCGGTCGGCGTGCGCGGAGCTTCAGCGGCGCCGTCGCACAGCGCCGCTCGCGGAGGCGGCGATCGCGTGCGTCAGGGCGCCCCGCCGTTCACGAGCGTCCAGCTCGAGCCGACGATCGACAGGATCTTCGACATCTGGGTGCCCGCGACCATGCCCGGCTGGTCGGGGCCCTCGGAGAGGTGGCCGCTCCGCGAGAGAGTGGCGTCGAGGATGATGATGTGGGTGAGGTCGGCGGCGGCGGGCACCGGGTTGCCGGGTGCGGCGTAGTCGCCCACGATCTCGACCCCGGAGCCCGAGTCTCCCGGTGCCGAGGCCCCGTACCACGCGTACCAGGTGCTCGACGAGAACAGGCCGGCGCTGGTGCGGCAGGTGCCGCCGGTTCCCACCACCACGCCGTGGCCGCAGTGGCCCACGACCGCGGGCGAGAAGGCGGGGGTGTAGACGGTGGCGCCGGGTGCCGTGACGGTCTGCCCGGGCACGCCGGCGAGCCCGCCGAGGTAGGCCCCGGTCGGTCCGCCGAATACCGGCATCGTGGGCCTGACCCAGCTGTTGAACTGCGGGTAGAGCGAGATGAGGGCGAAGTCGTCCCCCAAGCCGTTGTTGTGGGCGATCTTGAACGTGCCGATCGCGTACAGCCCTGGCTCGCAGGAGCCGCCGTTGGCGCAGACGTCCGGCGGCGGGGTGACCACCGCGGTCACCGGCGACCCGAGCGCATCCTTGGCGGCGCAGTGGCCGGCGGTCCCCAGGCCGAGCTGGCTGCCGTTTTGGAAGACGAAGTTGGCCGTGCACCAGGCGAACCCGTCCGGCACGGACCTGCCACCCACGTTGGTGCAGAACAGGGACAGCAGCCAGGTCCCCGGGCCCAGGCCCACTGGGGGTCGCTCGACCCCGCTGGGGGTGCTGGGGACGCCGCTGCCGCTCGGCGCGGCGCCGCTCGAATACAGACACGGGCCGCTTCCTCCGCCCCCGCCTCCCGAGGGCGACCCCTTCCCGGCCGGGCTGCGGTCGACCGAGGACAGGGGTACACCGTGAGGACCCGCCGCTATCACCCGTTGGTACAGCGCCGGGGTGAACCACGCGGGGGCGGGGGTGGAGATGGGGACAGCTTGGCCCCAGCCCAACTGCTCGGCGCCGGGGGCGGCGTGGGCGGACGACACGACACCCAGGGCCAGGACCAGCGCGCCCAGGACCGTCCCCGCCAGGCGGCGCAAGCCTCCTTCGTCGCCGGCGTCCAAGCGGAGGCCTCGGGCGGCCGCCAGCGGCGACCGCAAGGACACCCCGCCCCTGCGGGAAACGCCGACCCTCCGAGTGCCCCCACTCATCACGGCGCCTCTACCCAGGATCAAGCGCGCTTACGCGCGCAATCACGCGATTCGTGCGTCCCGGGCTCCGGTCCCACCGCTCGGCTGCCTCGGAGGCCGACCGCGACCGCTGAGGAGCTCCGGTGGATGTCGCCTGGGTCTCAGGGGATCTGGTAGCCCCGCTTGGCTTTGCGCAGCTGGCCCTGGGCGGCCATCTTGCTCATGGCGGTCGCGACCGTGCCGCGTCTGAGCCCGGTTCGGGCGGCGACCTCGCCTGAGGTCAAACCGGGCTTGTCCTGCAGCGCGTCGACGATCCGGCGCTTAGCGCCGCCCGGGTTGGCGCGAGGCGCCGTTCGCTTGGTGGCGGCGGTGGCCGCTTTGGACGGCCTGGCTGTGCCCGCCGCCCGCCTCGCGCTGGCCCCTCGCCGCGTCCCGGCGTTGTTGGGGTGCAGCGAGATCGCGTGGCGCAACTCGCCGGCCTCCTGGGCGAGCGGCGCGATCTGCGCCTCGAGCTCCTTGAGTCTCGCCCGCCAGTTCTGCACCGACTCCTGCACGACAGACGCCATTGCACGCCCCTCCTGGTCGCTGACCGGTAGCCGTTGGCGCCGAGGGTAACCGCGCGCCGGGCTTCGTGCACGCCAGTCAGACCCGCCACGATGGCGTCGCGGACGACCCCCGATCATCACCCATTTTCAGGCGCCCGCGGGCCCCGCCCCCCGAATCTCGAAATTCGATGGTCAAACCGCGGGGCAGACGCTCTTAACCGGGTGGATGCTCAACCGGTTTCAAACCAGCCGACTCGCCGCCTGGCCGGATTGGGTCCGGGGTCAGGCAGGCAAACGGGGATGGGCCCGGCAGACCGGGGACGAGGGTCGGGCGACCTGGGGGAGGGGCCGGTGGGCGTGAACGCTAGGACGAGCACGGCGAGCGACCGGCGCCTCGCGGTGGCCGCGGGCGTGCGCGATCGCGAGATCGTCGAGTGGATCGCGCGCCTCGGCGCGGCCGACACCGAGCAGGTGGCGCGCCGGTTCGGGCTGAGCAAGACCTGGGCCTATGAGCGGGTCTCCCGTCTTGTGCGCGAGCGCATGCTCGAGCGCGTGCGGCCGCTGCCGGGCGTGCCGGCGCTGCTCGTCGCCACCCAGCGCGGCCTGCGCTGGTGCGGGCTGGGTCGGCTGGGGCGTTACCGCGTGGGCGTGGTCAGGTTCGTCCACGCGAACGCGGTCGTCGACACGGCGGTCGGCATCGAGCTCGCGCACCCGGAGTGGGTCGTGATGGGCGAGCGCGAGCTGCGTGCGCTCGAGCGCGAGACCGGCGAGGTCGTCGGCAGCTCGGTGGTGGGCGAGCTGCCCAACGGCGCCCCGCGGCTGCATCGCCCCGACCTGCTCGTTCACGCGGATGGGCGCACGATCGCGGTCGAGGTCGAGCTGTCGCTCAAGGCGGCCGATCTCCTCACCACGATCTGCCGCGGGTGGGCGCGCAGCCGCGTCGTCGACGAGGTCTGGTACCTGGCCGCCCCGCGCCCCGCCCACGCCGTCCGCCGTGCGGTCGCGGCGGCGCGGGCCCACGACCGGGTCAAGGTCTTCGACTACCGCGCACCGGAGTGGCGCGATGCTTGAGCAGGGGTTCGGCGCGCTGATTCACCTGGGCGAGGTCCTGGTGGTGGGCGGCGCGCTCGGGGTGCTCGTGACGATCGAGCTGCGTCGTCGGGCCCTGGCCTGGACGTGGC